>TARA_R110000803_G_scaffold80639_1_pt1 | contig 11265 bp, 6 predicted proteins | sample TARA_R110000803 | Tara Oceans TARA_R110000803 (sample SAMEA4397772) | marine metagenome | biome: Polar Biome; feature: [SRF] surface water layer (ENVO:00010504); material: water (ENVO:00002006), including particulate matter (ENVO:01000060) such as... | depth 5 m | reverse complement strand
AATCCGACTACCAATCCGACTACCAATCCGACTACCAATCCGACTACTACTGCCAATCCGACTACCTTTTCAGGATTTAGGCAGAATAAAGAGGGGGGCTGGAGAGCAGATTTCACGGAAACGCTACCGGAGCCGAACCAATCTTACCTTCAGATTTTGGAAATGGTGGATGACCCTCTGGGTAAATTTAAGCTGGTTTATCCCGGCGGCTCCGCGACGAATCATTCTTCCGTTGCTGATGTGATGTCGGCGGTTAAGGAGTTTACTTCTGAGGAAGGTCTTAGCCTAAAGCCCACCCCAGCCGCCACGGAACTTACGGTCGAGCCGACCAATCCGACTGCCAATCCGACTATTCCCCCCAAAAGCAAGGGCAAGAAGGGTCGTTCGTTTGAGGAGGCTATGCCTGAAATTGAACAGGCTGGCAAAGACGGCGATTACGACAAAGTTCTGACTGAATTCCAGAGATTAAAAAAGGCAGACATCGCCAAAGCTGCTGCCGTGTTCTACAAAACAAATCCAGACCTAAGAGATGCGTTTCGTGGCGATGAAGGTCACCCGTTCATCACCAAAATGACCAAACAGCAAATGCTTGACAAGCTGGAAAGTGATTTTGACAAGTACAACGGCGACGATGCAGCAAGGGAGGCAAATGGGGAGCAGGAAGTGGAACCTGTTAAGCCGGCAGAGCCAACTAAAAAACCGGAAGCACCGGCAAAGCCAGCGACAGAGCCAACAGAGCCGTGGACTGCGGGCAAGATTACTGCGTTTCCTGCCAGCGAGTTTGGCTCTCAGCCTACGGTCGAGCAGGTCGATTACTATCTCACAAACAAAAGCAACGCCCTTACACCTGCTCAAGTTAAATCAGCAAGAAAAAGAAATTCGCCAACAATAAGCGAAGCAGAAAAAGACCTTAAAAGGATTCAGTTTATACAAGAAAAAATCCTTCCTATGCTTCCTCAACCAGCAGACGAAATGGACAAAAAGAGCAAGAAAAATGTTGAAGTGTTTACTCTTGGAACATTTGGTGGTTCTTGGGGAAGGGAAAGCAGCATGGGAATTTCAGACAATTCAAACAGGACGACATTTAGATCAAATTATCAAATAGACATGCCTGATTCGCAGGTTGCTTTTGAGTTGTACCGAATGCTCGAACCATTATTTAGAAGCAAGAAAGATGTTTACAAAGAATTTAAAAACTACATAAAGTTTGGAACTGGCTGGGGAGATTTACGCGATGTCAAAATAGACCAAGAAAAGACCGACAAGTACAAATCGCTTATTGACGAGATGAAAGCGTTTGTCGAGGCTCCTGCTAAAGCACCTGCAAAGCCGACAGCTAAAAAGCCAGCAGCACCGGCAATCAAGCCAAAAGGCAAAAGCAAGGGAAAAAAGAAAGACCCCGTTAAGGAACCCGCAGCCGCAGTGCCGCCGCCGATCAAACCGGCAACTCCACCTGCATTGCCGACTGGTAAAAAGCCAAAAGCTCCTCCGCTACCAACGGCTAAAAAGCCAAAGCCAGCGAAGCCGCTAAAGCCATTTCCACCTGTTAAGCCAGCGAAGGAAATCGACTCCCCATCGTCAATAGATTCAATTGAGCGTGGTTACGACAATTTTGTTTCAGGTGGTCAAAAAAGTCCTACAGATATTGAAGCATGGTCAACTGGTTCGTCTGGAGAGGTTAACGAAAGAGGAGTAGGGGTTTCCGTTTTTTATCCGCAACAAGGCAAAGTAGCAAAAGTTTCGGGTCGAGTACAAAAAGCGTTTGTTCAAGCTGCTAACAATGGGAAACAAATATTTATTGATTCAGGTGTTGCTAGTTTGGCACACAAAGGTTTGAAGCCAGACCATGAGCAGGTGCTTCAGACTTATCTTGAGATGGTCGAAGACATTAAGCCAAAGATGCGGCGAAATGTTTTTGTTGTTGCGCCGGATGTATTGGAACTTTTGGGAAAAGATGAAACAGGTAGAAATCTTTTTAAAGGAAATCCCGAAGCAACTCTTAGATTGTTAGGTCAAAATGCTGATGCAATATCTGAATTGCAAGATTTAGGCGCAAACGTCATTGTCCCTATGCAAAAGGGCGATGGAATCTTTAGTGATTTTTCTCAAGTGGTTGCAGAAACAACAGACGTAGTTGACTTTTCTCCAACAGATGGCGTGGTTTTAGGCGCACCATTTAATGACGCAGCTTGGAGTGAAGATGAATTGTTTAACTCATTAACCAGCAAAGCGATGGCAGGCTCGAAGTGGAGATTGCACTTGCTTGGGGGGGGTTCAGCAAAAACAAACAACTTGCAAAAGCGATTAAATGATGCTGGGGTTGATGTTGTCGTGACTGGCGATGCGGCAACAGAAATGAGAAATCAGGGAAATCGAAAAAGCCAATGGAGAGAAGATCAAAAGAAAAGAGGAGCCGATTTAACAAAAGAGTTAAAGAAGAAAGGCAAGAAGAAGGCTCCAGTTGTCGAGCCGGAGGTTGTTGAGGAAGTAGATTTGTCAGGCGAACCGACAATAGTTGAAACAGCCTCGGTCAAAATAGATCGCAAGAAGATGAGAAGATTTACAGTTTCTCTAGGAGACTCTCGATTGTTGATTGAGGAGTCAGAAGCCAACTACAACAAGAATTTTGCAATCTACGAGGTGGCTGAAAGTACAGGTGAAATTCCAAGCCGGAAGACTAAAAAGAAACCAAATAAACGTATTGTTGATGTCCGCTATGATTTAGCTAAAGCTAAGAAGGTTGCAAAGCTATACATTCAAGGCAAGTTTGCTCCAGAAGAAGAAAGCACTTACAGAGTTAAGCCAAGAGGAAAAGATCACCTTACAAATGCAGGATTGGCTGACGTTCTTAATAAACTTCTTGATGAAAGAACTCCCTATGACATGTTTTCGGCATTGGAATTTGAGCGGGCAATTGTTACCAACGGGCGATTTATAGTTGTTGTGCCAAAAAAAGACGCACAGCAAATTTTAGCGCGAGCAAACAAAGCCAAGCAGAAAGCAAAAGCCAAAAAACCACTGAGCGAAAAACTTGTCAAAGACATGGTAGACCCTGATGTTGGGGGAGAAATGGTTGTTTTAGGTTACAAGGGTTCGGATGTAATAAACGACAAGAGGGTTTTGTTGGGATTAAAATCTAGTTCAGGTAAAGAATTTGAAAGTCTAATTGAGGTTGATAAAAAATATTACGACACAATTATGCAACGCTACCCGTCTGCCGTTGCTTACAAGCACGGGAGCCAAGAAAACGTGGTTGTGTTTCGTGGCTATGTTAAGGGTTCGTATTTAGGATTACCGGCATACGTTGGAGCAATTGCAGGATTTGAGTCAAGGTCTAAGACAAGCACGGATGCCGACAAACAAATTGCAAAAGCATTTCTGTCAGGCAAGTTAGACGAGTACACTAAGAAAACTGAAAACAAAATGACTAAAATTGGACAAGGGTCAAAGCCCAAGTCCAAAGGCAAGTCAAAAGGTGGACAGTCCGGTGGGAAATACGCTTCCAAGCCATCAGGAAGACCGCCAATAAACCAAAGGCCGGGTTCAGTTCCGCAAGGGATGGACACAAGGACACCTGAGCAGCAGGCTGCGGCGTTACAGTCGCGTGGGTATCCTAAGAACTGGATCAAGGCAATCATGCCACTGGAGTTGCCTGAATTGGTTGATTTGGTAAGGCAGCTTTCTAAAGGTAAGTTGCCGAAACTTAACCATCGCTTGCAGTGGAGGACGGCTGGCAGCTTTAATCCAAATGACATGCAGATAAATATCAATCCAAGACTAGCCTTAGATCCACAAGCCCTTCTGCAAACACTTTCTCACGAACTAGGTCACTTAAAAGATTTCCTCGACGAAGGAACTATGGGTCGAGGGAACTTAATTGGTCGTTTGTTTTCGCTCATTAACTACAGAAAAAAGCTAACCGCAGATTTGACTAGCAAAGACCAAAAACGACTGCGAAGTAAAGCAAAAAGAATTGCAGAGAGGAAGCATGGCGGCACTGCTACTGAAGCACAGATCATCGTTGAGTACACGCAGCTTGTAGAATCCGAGGGCATAATTGCAAATGACGCAATTAAACAAGAGCTTGTTGCGCTTACAAAATGGTGGTCGGGCGATTATGGAAATGCCACACCGAAATACATTAAATACCGAGAAAGCGCAGCGGAACTTTACGCTGAAGCTGTGTCTGTTTTGTTGGTAAGTCCAAAAGAGCTTGAAGCACGCGCTCCAATGTTTTATGAAACGTGGATGAAGCAATTGGACAAAAAACCCAGTGTGCAAACTGCATATCTTGAACTACAGCAATTGCTAAATGGTGATCCAATAGAGTTAGCAAAATCAAGAACGGCAAATGTTCAAGCCATGTTTAACGAAACTCAAGACATGGCTATACAGTTGCGGGAAGATGAGGATGCCCGTAGCGGTAGCTTTACAAAAAACATTTACAGTCTGCTTTTGGACTGGAAAAACGCAATTATCGACACAAGTGCTGCCGCAAAAAAGAAAACAGGTAAAAAGCAATTTAAAAATATTACCAACGCTCAAGCGGAAGCCGCTCGCTATGCGTTAGACGACCTGAACACTAAAGACACCCTTAACTATAAATTCTTCCAAAGGGTTCATGAAGAAGTGTTTATGCCATTAGTTCAAAAATTTGTTGAAGGCGGGATGACTGACAAAGATGCTCGCAAAGCTGCAAAAAACAGTCTTGGCGAATACATGTTATATCGTCGTATTCAGAATGGCGGGCGAACGAAATCTTTAAATGATCCAGATGATGCAGATGCAACATATGATTTGATTAACCCGCTTGGAATCGAAGCCGCTCAAATTCCAATGTATATGGACTGGCTGAAAAAGAGCCTCGGCAAAGATGTGTGGAAATCTTTGACTAAATCGGCTGGGACATTTAATGACATCATTTTTGAGATTGCGGAGGATGCCACCGACATAGGCATTTACAGCCAGAAGCTGATGGACAATGAAATTGAGCCAAACAAAGACAACTACGCGGCGTTTCGCATTATGCACCATGCCCTTTTCTATACTGACATTACCCCAATGATAAAAGAGCAGGTTGGGACATTTAGTTTAGCGGCAAATCCATTTGAATCCACGATGCTTAAATACATGAACCTGAATCGGTTGATAATTAAGCAACGAGCCGCTAAAGCAACAACAAAACTTTTAAAGACTGACTTCGCTGGTGAAATTAGAAAACTTAAAAGAAATGAAATAATAAGCGACCGCCAGATGGAAGCGGAAGGCAAGGGAATCATCTATCAATTTGAAGACGGAAAGTTAGTAAAATATTTAGTTGCCGACAACATTGCCGAAGCCTTCCAAATTCCAGCAATGGAGCGGACATTAGCCACCGTTGAAAGGTTACTAAATTCTGCCGTCTATAACGTGTTTCATCCATTGTTTGTCACCTACTCAATGGCGTTTGCTCTTAAGAACCCGCTTCGCGACATAAGGAGAGCCGGAGTCAATCTGGGCGCGACAGATGGAGTTAAGTTTTGGACAGAGCTTGTGCCAGCATACGTTGGTTCGTTGAAAGAAGGGTGGAATTTTGCATCTGGAAATTCCGTGCAGCTTGCTGAAGACATGATTCACGCAGGCGCGATGGATGTTCCGTTTACTCGCAGAGAACGCTTTAAAGCAGGCCAAGACACACTTTTACTTGACCGTTATTTTGTAAAAATGGGAATCATGGAAGGAACGCCCGATTCGACTATGGGAGAAAATCTCGCCAGTCCAATTGAATTGGGCGGTTACTTAGCCGGTGAATTGGTTAAGAAATCGTCCTTTATCCCAAACAAGCGAGGAAGACAACTTAAAAAGGCTGGGAAGCAGGGCAGGGAGATTTCTGCTAAAGGAATTGACACAGCGAAAAAATATACAGGCATTGGACACTACCTTGACTTTGCAAAGAAACTTGGAGAGACGACAGAAGTTGCAATGAAAGTAGCTGGCTGGAAAGTTTTGGATGGACGCAATCTTACAGATGCAGACAGAGCCTACAGGGTTAAAAAGTTTGTTGGAACACCTGATTACAAACAGGCTGGAACCTATACGGGAGTAACCAACGGAATGATGATGTACTCTAAAGTCCGATGGAATGGACTACAGGCTGATTTGTCTTTGGCGTTCGACAAAGAAATAGCCTCTCGCTGGTGGTGGAGGCAGACGTTGAATACTATCTTGCCGACAAGTTTCTCCAAACTTGCTGCTTACGGGGCGTTTGGGATGCTCGATGGGCTGGGGCAGTTGATGGGTTACGGCGACGACGAGAAAGAAGAAAAGATAAGCGAAACCCTTGAAAGATATTACGGCAATATTTCAACATACTTCCTAACTTCTTATGACAGCATTCCAATGGGATTAAGAAAACGGGAAGGCAAATGGGAGTTGATGTGGTTAAGCATTCCGCGAGATGACTTAGGCGCAACCATATCAAAGCTCTGGTGGCACGCCACAGATATGATGATTATTGCCAGAGGCAAGGAGGTTAAAGACGGAAGCAACATGTCCGATGCGGTTGGCAGTGTGCTTGGAGACATTGTTGGAACCGCAATCCCTGATTTAGCACCTCCGCTTCAAATTGCGTATGCTTATGGCGACTACGCTATCGGCAATAATCCTGAATCACCGTTCCTTGGCGGGAGAATTATTGATGACGATCACTTTGATGTCGGAGGCAGTTACGCAGCAGCAGACATGCTTGAATGGACGTTTGACCAATTTGGCGTTATGGGCGCGATTGCAAAATACGGTGCTGCTCCAATTTTAAATGAAAAAGGGGAAGCTGGCGGGATGGGTGGTGGGATGGCTGAACTTAAAGCACTTGGGTCGGTTACTGGCCTTAGCTCGTATTTTCGATGGAGTGACTCTGGAATGCGCGAAAAAGAGTACGGAGACAAGAAAAGAAAAAAGAGAGCTTCTGCACAAAATAGATTAGATGTCGGAAAGACTGCTAAAAACATTCGTCGCATCAAGGATGGGTTGCACGAAAAGGTGCAAAACGGAACGGCAAGTGTGGAGCAAATCAAAGCCTACAACGAAGCAGCACTTTTTGTTGCAGGCGTGAATGATCCTGCACGGGAAATGATGGCCGAAATGAAAGAGGCTGGGAAAGACATTTCAAGCCTTCAGCGGGACGTAAATCGAGTCGGGGCGAATCTTGAACTGCTTCACAATCCCCCAGAAAGTTTAAAAAAGTCAATTAACAAGCAAAAACGCAAAATAGTTTATTCGGCAGCAGCCAGACCTCGAAAACCAAAGAGCAATGAAACCGAAAAGCAATTTAACGCAAGAAAACAGGCTTACGAGCAAAGCAGGAAAGCAGCTTATGACAGGGTTAGGCAGGCAGTTCCCGATGTAAATGACGCAGTGCAGTTGCTGGCTGAACATTATCAATACAAAAAAGGCGTGAAAGATGACGGTACGCCTATGTTTAAACCCAGCGTGGTAAAAAATATTCCAGAATTTGGCGAAGGCAGGAAATGGCTTCAAAGTAAGGTTTATCGCGATTAAAGGTTGAGGCAATACACTAACGTGGTATATTGCTGGCATGAACAATCCCAATTCGATATATGTGACATTTTCAACTAATGTCTTTAATTTGCGAACTGAACAAAGCCTTACGCAAACGCAATTGGCGAAAAAAATGGATACCTCGCCGGGATTCGTTTGCGATTACGAAAAGGGAAGAAGAAACCCAACGCTTGCAACGGTCGAGCGTTTTGCCCTTGCTCTTTCATGCTCAGTCTCTGAACTTCTTATTCCGGCTGTCAAAATTTAAGTAATGAGCTTGCTGGCTGTAGCCTTTTCGTGTAAAGTCATTTCTTCCAAGGGGACGCGGTAAGTCGTGCCGCGAAGCAAGGAAGTGACGACCTCAGAAAATATCCCCATTTTTTTTGTACCCACAGGAGATGGAAATGCTGGTTTTACGACGAAGAATAGGTCAAACGATTTTGCTGGACAATGACATTGAGGTCACGGTTCTCCGCAACAAAGGCCAGTCAGTTACGCTTGGGATCACTGCTCCTAACGAGGTTACTGTGGTGCGGAAAGAAATCGTCGAGGGGCTGTTGAGAATCGAAAGGGCTGCTGCTCCAGAGGTCTGCAATGAGTAAGCAACTTTTGACGCACAGCAGAATGCAGTCGTTTAAGCTCTGTAGAAAGAAACACTACTGGGCTTACGAGCTTGGTCTTCGTCGCGTGGTCGATGCAAAAGCACTTAGGATGGGATCGGCAGGTCACGAAGGTCTGGACGCTTACAAAAAGACTGGCAGTCTCGAAGCTGCAATACATGCTGTTTCGGACATGTATGCAGAGCTTCCCGAAGGCATTGAAAAATACGACTGGGACATTGAAAGGGAAACCGTTGAATGTCTTGTCGCAGGTTACGTTTGGAGATGGCAAGACTTTAAATTTGAAGTTCTTGAGTCTGAGCAGGCGTTCAATATCCCGCTTCGGAATCCATCTACCAATCGTTCGTCAACTGTTTGGCGACTTGCAGGCAAGATTGACGGAATTATTAGAATAGATGGACGAAATCTTATTCTGGAGCATAAGTTCATTTCTGATGACATTTCGCCAGATTCGGACTACTGGCGACGATTGCAGATAGACACGCAGATCACAATCTACACTCACGCAGCCAGAGAGCTTGGTTTCAACCCCGAAAGCGTTTTATACGATGTAATCCGCAAGCCTACGATTAAGCCTTCGGTTGTGCCTATTCTGGACGCTGACGGGGCAAAGATTGTCTTGGATAGCGATGGTGAAAGGGTGATGCTTTCGACCACTCGCAATCAGCCTCGGCAAAGCGCAGACAAGGCCAAGGGCTTTGTTCTCCAGTCTCGGATGATGTCTGCCGAGGAATGGTCGCAAAAGTTGCAATGTGACATTGAGTTGCGTCCAGACTGGTATTACCAGCGACAAGAGATTGCAAGGCTGGATGATGACATCGACGAAATGAAAGCTGAAAACTGGGAAATCCAGAAAACCATTAGGCAAGCCCAGAAAACCCAAGCGCATTTTAAGACAGTCAATTTAGGATCGTGTTCTTATTGCAGCTATTTTGGCTTGTGTAGCTCAAAGTTTAAATTTGAAGATCGTATTCCTGAAGGATTTGTTCATCTGGGTGATGTTAACCCAGAGCTTAGTTGATTTTGAAAGAGAGTTATTTATGTCAGTACCCAAAAAGTTTGAAGCCGCCAGACCCTTGCCTCCCAAGGCGAAAGCGTCACCACCAAGTGCATCCCCTAAACGTCAAAAATCGTCTGGGGTTGGTCTGCTTTCAGGAGTAGTCAGTAACCAAGGCGAAAGAATCGGAGTCTACGGTAGCGGAGGCATCGGAAAGACTGAGCTTGTGGCAAGCATGGAAAAGGTCGGTATTAAGACTCTGTTCATTGATCTTGACGAAGGAACGCTTGGCCTTGAGGTTAACCGTGTTGCCGACAGTGAAGGCAATCTCATTAGCACGTTTGAAGCAGTTCGCGAGGTTCTTCAAAACAAGGAACTAATCAGCCAGTTTGATGCAGTTGTCATCGACACCTTTACCAAGCTGGAGGAGTTGATCGGCAAGTATGTGATTGAGACGGTTCCGCACGAAAAGCTGGGCAAGAAAATAAACTCTCTCGAAGACTACGGGTTCGGGAAGGGATTAGTGCATGTTTTTGAAAAAAGTCTCCTCGTTTTATCGGATTTAGATAACATCGCGCGAAGCGGGAAGCATGTAGTTCTTATCTGCCACCAGACAGCCGAAAAGGTTCCCTCTGCCGAGTCAGACGATTATTTAGAGTATCAGCCTCGTCTCCAGTCTCCCTCGAAGACGGCAAAGCTCAGGGAAAGGGTGTTTGAATGGTGCAATCATTTCTTCAGGGTCGATCACGACAGGTTTGTCCAAGATGGTAAGGTAGAGAAAAGCGATTCCCGTGCGATTCACACAGTCAGAAGCACGACTGCGTGGGCAAAGCACAGGACTTTAGGAAGTGGCAGAGAAATTCCAGACGTGATTGAATACAAAAAGGGAAGTTTTGATATTTGGAAGGTTATGTTTGGAGAATAGGTTTTTGTTTTTCTCTCGGCTACCTCACGGATTCAAGAGGAAAGTCGCTAATGGATTTGGCGAGGTCGAGAGTTTTTTATTTTTAGAGATGGAGAGTTGTAAGATGGTTGAAATCAAAATTTTAAGCGAAGTTGGTAAATTTAGAGGTGAGATTGTCGATTATGAATTGAAGGAATTTGATTCAGGTGCGGTCGTAGTGAAGCTGCACATAAACGTTTCTGAGATTTTGGACGAAGGTGCGTGGTTTGCGCATGACGGAGCGAGCTTTGTTGGTGACGTTTGGGTGGTAGGCAAGAAGGGTCTTCAAAAAATGGCCTGCGAAAACCTAATCAATTACGCTGGTTGGTCAGGCTCTTTTGCGTCAATCGTAGAGCGGACTTGGCATCCAACGCCTGTCGCTTTCGAGACTGAGATGAATGAGAAGTATGGGTTGCAACTCAAGTACCTTAATCCTTACGAGTCGGGAGGTGGATCAACTGAGGGAATTTCTTCCGATTCGGCAAAAAGTCTTGACAGCCGTCTTGGGGGGCAGCTTCGCTCTCTGGCTGGCAATTCAGCAATGCAGAACACTCCCGTCCCTGCAAGCAAGATGACTAAGCAGACCGTTGCTGACGAAAATATCCCTTTTTAGGAGCAGAGCAATGTCAGAAAAAGAAGACTGCGAATCAGTGTCGCATGAGGAAGTCCAAGAGCTTAATAGCTATTTGCTTAAATTCCATCATCCATGCGATGTAGCTGCACCAGCAAAAATTTCAGAACCGGGCGCAACATTGGAGGAGTTTAGTTTTTGCATTCGGGCTTTAGCAGACCAATTAATTCGTTTGGAGGATGTTTTAGAAAGGATTGAAGCAAATGTCCAATGCAAAAAAAACTCGTCGAAAGGTTGTTCCTGCGGAGAGCGTTTGTGAAGTGTTTGATCTTCATGTGAAGTACCATCCTCGCGAGAAATTAAATAAAAGCAAACGGGATCTAATTCGCAACCGTTTGCGCGACGGATATTCTGTCGATGATTTAGCAATGGCGATTCTCGGCATCCACAACACGCCTCATAACTTAGGCGAAAACGAAAGGAGGACGAAGTATCTAGGGTTGCACGTTTCGATGAGGTCAGAGAATGTTGATCGTTTTATCGAATACGGGGAAGAAGTGTTTGAGCGAAGGAAAGCGGCGGCGTTGGCAAAGAGTGG
>TARA_R110000803_G_scaffold10680_5_pt1 | contig 11273 bp, 21 predicted proteins | sample TARA_R110000803 | Tara Oceans TARA_R110000803 (sample SAMEA4397772) | marine metagenome | biome: Polar Biome; feature: [SRF] surface water layer (ENVO:00010504); material: water (ENVO:00002006), including particulate matter (ENVO:01000060) such as... | depth 5 m | reverse complement strand
ATAGCAAAAAAGGAGAATAACAAATGTTAACTATCTACTTACCAATACTACTCGTACTCCTTCTCTTGTTTCTTTTACCTGATATCTAATGAAACAAAGGACAAATCAAATGTTAACTATCTACTTACCAATACTACTCGTAATCTCAATAGGTATTGTTGGTATCGTTAGTACCGCAGTAATCATCTACGAAATTGAACGCACAAAGAATGAGGAATAACATATGTAATATAATAGGTCTTCTCTGTGTCAGCATAATACTACTAACTCATGATTCAGGAAGATCAAACGAGATGAAACTTAAATTCAAATACATCCGAGTGATGAGAACAGTGCCTAAATATTGAAACAAAAGGAATCTTCAAATGAATAAACTAGAAGAACTAAAGGCTGCTTATGACAAGGCATTCTTAATTGCTGATGGTCTCTACCATGATGCTTGGTACGTAGAACATGACCAACGTGGGTTTGGTGCAGTGGATGCTTGGGATAAATACTACGCTGCTCTCGTTGTACGTGACAAGGCTTGGGCTACCTACAATGAAGAACTAGGTAAGGGCAGCAATGTAAGACCTATGGAACCTGATGAGATAATTAATATGTTAAATCGTATCTCTAAGAGTGTGTTATAAAAGGAGAGGGCCGTTTCAACCAACACTGGATAAAGGATCAAACCAAATGAAAACTATTATACATGTGAACCAACACGTAGTACGCAAGAACGGCTCTACAGGTGAGCGTAATCCTGTGCTGACGGTGAAGACATACAAGAGCAACACATACGCACATGAAGTAGAGATTGAAGGGCCTAGCCGAATTATCTACAGTCCTGATAAGCCCCTTAGTTGTGGCGCTAAAGTCTGGATCGAGACCACATCTGAAGTAACCATTAAGGACTAATCAAATGCCAGACGTAATAATCTTCGCAATCCTATTCTATACAGTGGCGTGGGTTATCTACGTCGTATCGGAGGAAGCCAAGCGTAATGCAATGGCCTACTACTTCTACGATTTACTAATCAAACCAAACAAAGGAGAATAACAATGACTAACCTAGAAGAACTAAAGGCTGCTTATGCTGCTGCTGATGCTGCTTATGATGATGCTTATGATGCTTATGTTGCTGCTTGTGATGCTGAGGCTGATGCTGCTTATGATGCTTATGTTGCTGCTTATGATGCTGCTAATGATGCTGCTAATGCTGCTTATGATGCTGCTGAAGCTGCTTACCAAGAAGAACTAAAGAAACAAAAGGAATCTTCAAATGACTAAATTAGAAGAACTGAAAGCTGCTTATGATGCGGCTGCTGATTATGCTGAGGATGCTTATGCTGCTGATGCTGCTTATGTTGCTGCTTATGCTGCTTGGGAGGCTTGGGACGCTTATGCTGATGCTTACCAAGAAGAAATAGAGAAACAGGAAGCGGCTAACGACCTAGCTAGTATCAAATGTCTATAAAAGGACTAATCAAATGAAAACTACTATGAAACTCAAGATCGAAACAGTAGAAGAAGTAGCTGGCCACACGCTCCGCTCTGGCTGGAAGAAACCTATGTACTTGGTCAATGACTTCTACGTTGCCTCCACCATTAAGCAGCACAATATCAACAAGCAATCCTTTGACCTCAGTGCAGGTGAAGAGGTTGAGGTTTTCGTTAAGCCAGACCACAAATACCCAAACACCTTTTGGGTCGTACGTAATAACCAAAACAGAATCAAAGGAACAAACAAATGAAAATCACAAACAAACTATACCTACTCGCACTCATTGCCACACCATTAACTGCTGGTACTGTTGACTTAGCAAAGGTTGACCAAGAGGTGATCGTACCTGAGTGCCAACAACACACAGCATTCTTCAAGTTACTAAGAGGGGCTGATTGTGGTACTGATCCAACTGATCCAACTGATCCTGAGGACCCTACTGATCCTGAGGACCCTACTGATCCTGAAGATGAAGACGATAAAGACAAAGATAAAGATAATGCGTCTGACCATAATGGAAAAGGTGGTAACGATGGTAAGGGTGGTAAAGACCGTGATGGTTCAAAGAACTCAGATAAAGGTAACAAGTAAGATGTTTAGTAAATGCACCTTATACCTTGACGATGACCCAGAACTATGGCATTATAACGACAGGGAAGAAGAAGACTGTCACCCTTGTTGTTTCTGTAATGACGAGGAACTAGAGGAACTAAAGAAACAAGAGGAGAACTACTATGAGTAACAGGATGGGGCCTTGCCCCTATGAAGACTGCGGTTCCTCTGACGCTTTCTCTTGGGAGGAAGATGCACAAGTAGGTAACTGTAAGAGCTGTGGGGTGTCCTACCCTACAGCAGGTATGAGAAACTTAAAGAAATACGAATGGGTACAAGACGAGTACCCCCTTAAAGAAATGAAAGAGAAACTAATGGACAGAAAAGTTGTAGCAGGTTACTTTAAGATGCCTGACGGTTCCAACATCCGTGGTATTGACCCTGATGTGTGTGAACTATATGGTATCCAAATCCAAGTAGATGAGAAGAAAGAACCAGTACGGTACGCTTTCAAACACTCAACTAATACTAAGTACCGAGGGTACGACGAGAAGAAGTTCTGGTTGAAAGAACGTAGCGGTATCAACGACCTGTTTGGACCAGCCTTTAACTCTGGGTCATCTAACCGATTGTATATTACAGAAGGTGAGTTTGATGCTGCCAGCCTATTCCAAATCTTAGGTAAGAGTTTCCCTGTTAAGTCTATTCCATCTGCTACTCTATCGGATGCTTTCATCAAGAAGGCGTACCCTTACATGGCCTCCTTCAAGGAGATTATCTACGCTGGTGAGTTAGATGCTGCTGGACAGAAGGCAGCTGACAGACTGTATGAGTTGTTCCCTGACAAGTTCTTCTACGTCCCTATGTCTAAGCACAAGGACGCTAACGAGTTCCTTACAGCTGGTGATGGTGATGACCTGATGTGGTCAGCTAAGAAACCTCAACGGTTTAGTCCAGACAACTTCTACATGGGTGATGGTGATATCTCTGACACTATCAAGAAGGAAAACCCTTATGCCTACGTACCAACAGGACACAGCGGACTAGACGATAAGATACGAGGTCTAGTTAAGGGTGGTCTAACGTTTGTTAAGGCACCTCGTGGTGGAGGTAAGACAGAGATGGTACGTTTCTTTGAGTGTGGTCTCTTAGCTAATGACCCTGACGTTAAAATCGGGATGATGCACATGGAGGAAATGCGTTCAACTACTTACCGAGCCTTTGCTACGTATCAGCTGAATGTTAATGTGCGTACAAAGGAAGACGCCGTTACGAACAACGTGTCTGAGGATGACGTGATTACTGCCGCACAGAAGATGGCTGATGACCGTACTGTTGTCTTTGAGTTACGCTCCCATGATGACCCTATGAAAATCCTAGACTATGTACGTATGGCGGCTACTGTTTACGGAGTAGACTATGTGTTCATCGACCACGTACAACGCCTAGCTTATCTATCTCAATCAGGTGTAGATGGTGCTACGTCAATGCTTACAGCTATTGGGTCACGTATGGCTCAGTTAGCTAAGGAGTTGAATATTGGTGTTGTGTTTATCTCTCAGGTGAACGACGATGGTCGTACAAAGTATGCAGGTTCCTTGGAGGAAGAGGCTATCATCTGTATTAAACTAGAGCGTGACACTGAAAGTGAAGATGAGAGTACACGTAACACTACCAACTTTATTGTGGATAAGAACAGACCATTCAGTAAGTTAGGTAAATCTGGTTCTATCTATTATGACCCTGATACGACTATACTTTCTGAAACAACATTTGAAGGAGTTTAACAATGAGTAATGATAACTACGACTATGATGACTACGACAAAGGGTCAGGTACCTTAGCGGGGTCACACATTGACTCTTTTGAGGATGATGACGAAGTAGTAGACTTTATAAACCTTAGGTCTAACATCTTTGATGAATTAGAGGCTGCTATATCTAAGGCAGAACTAAAAGTACAAATTGCTATTAGTACGGGTTGTACTCGTGATGAGATTGATAGGTACAATGATGAATTAACGCTTCTGATGTTAGACTATGAGAAGTTTGAGTTATAAACAAGAGAAGGAGATTACATATGAGAATGGCATACTGTGACATCGAAACCAATGCCATAGACAATCCTGACAAGATTTGGCTAGTTGGTGGTAAGATGGCAGACACAGGTGAAGTCTTCAAGTTTGAGAACATACATGAAGACGTAGTAGCACGTAAGGCGGCAACTGAATGGCACCTCTCTTTAGACAAGATGGTAGGCCACAACTTCATCTGTTATGATCTTCCATTACTGAACAAGTGGTTAGACAAACCCCTTGACCCACAGAAGGTACTCGATACCCTCATTGTTTCAAGAACTGTCAACTACGATATACCTATCCCTAAAGGAGGTAAGGGACCGCATAGCCTAAAGAGCTGGGGTATACGTTTGAAGATGCACAAAGGAGGCTACACAGACTTCGCTAACTTCAACCAAGAGATGGTTACCTATTGGGAGGGAGACTTAAACACAACAGAAGCTTTATTCAAACACTTCCGTACTGTTATATACAATAAGGATTGGGCTCGATCCCTACGACTAGAACATGACTTACAAATTGAGTTAGTACGTACTCACTACCACGGGTTCCACTTCAATAAGGAGTTAGCTCAGAGTTTACTTGAGAGTGTTACTGTTGAGAAGGATGTACTTGAGGAGCAATTCCAATATGACTTCCCTCCTGTACTAGAATTAGTTAATACCTTAAAGTATAAAGAGAAAGCAGATGGGACACCTTATGCTACTGTAACGAAAGCTAAAGAGAAGTACTCTATGACACAACGAAGAGGGGATGACCTCCTCTGTCATGACTTTGTGTCCTTTAATCCAGGAGCTTCACGAGATAGGGTAGACGTTCTGAATGACGCAGGGTGGAAGCCTTACGAGAAGACTAAGACACACAATAAGTTTCTTCGGTTGAAGGTTGGTGATCCGTATGGTAAGACTGTAGAGAGCATGTCTCAGGAGTTCTATGATGCTAAACTGGCAGACCTATCTAAGTATGGCTACACGGTCTCAGAGGACAACCTAGCCACGTTACCGGCTACTGCACCTAACGGAGCTAAGGCTCTCGCACAATGGTTAACCTTAGAGGGGCGAAGAAGCTCTCTTACAGAGTGGATAGGACAAGTAAAGTCAGACAAACGTATACACGGTAACATTATTCAGATTGGGGCATGGACAGGACGTTGTGCCCACAATGGACCTAACACAGCAAACATTGCGTCACCCTTTAAAGGTACCCCTAATAATGCTGTGGAGATAATCAAGTCTAAGTATGACCATCAACTACGACAGTGTTGGGGTACACCTGAAGGCAGTTGGTTAGTTGGGTGTGATGCTGATGGTATCCAGTTAAGGGTACTAGCTGACTATATGTGGCGTCTCTTTGGTGCTGAGATGTACGCTAAGGCTATTATGGAAGGTAAGAAGGAGGATGAAACAGATATCCATAATGTAAACAGACGAGCACTAGCTCTTACCCATATTGATCGTGATGATGCTAAGACTTTCATCTATTCATGGTTACTAGGGGCTGGTGTAGGTAAGACAGCCAGTATCTTAGGGGTTACCGAGAAGATATCAAAGGTAGCACGTACAAGTTTTGAGCAGAACGTTGAAGGTTTAGCCGACATTAAGAACAAGTTAGTACCTTATATTGCTGACAAAGGGTTCTTTATAGGCTATGATGGGCGTGAGGTTAAGGTACCTAGTGCCTACAAGACGTTAGCTGGTCTGCTTCAGTCAGGTGAGAGTGTGTTAATGAAACATACTCTTGTTAACTTCCACAAGAAGGCAAGGGCTGAGGCTATTAACTTTAAGATGGTTGGTTTTATTCACGATGAGTATCAAATAGAAGTCAAAGGTACCAGAGAAGAAGCTGAACATATGGGTGAACTTGTAGCTACCACTATGGCTGAGACAGGTGTTGACTTAGGCTTCAGGATACCAACACCTGGGTCTTATGATGTAGGTAGGACTTGGTTGGACACACACTAATAACAAGGAGATGAAGTATGACTGACAAACCAAAAGCTACGTTTACTTATGAAGAGTTTACTGATACAGATAAGACGCTACAAACACTAAATGAAAGGCTACACCGGTCCGTGATGAGCGACAGTATGAGGTCTCTCAAAGAAAGTGGGGATATACGAGAGAGTATAAGTAAGTACTTGCTCCAATGTAAGAAGGATGGTATACTTGATTATACTGATAAAGAGTGGCTCGATATATGTATCGACTATGAACACCCCAACACTAAGTCTAAGGAAGTCGTTATCTTCGAAGGTAAGAGATACCGTAGGCGGTTCAAACCTGCCTACACCAGCCGATCTGGTAAGTCGGTCTATAGGTGGTCGAAGAGCTGGGATTTACTCGACACCCACTAATACCGCTTGACACTCACTAATAACTGAAAGGAAAGAACAATGACTAAACTAGAGAAACTAAAGACCCAAGCAGACGTGGCTTGGAGTAGGTACCAGTACTGTACCAAGGTTAGGCAGGAGGCTGAGTTAGAAGAAGAAAAGGCTGGGGATTATTGGAGGATGATGTGTAACCAACAGAGAGAGGTGGATTACGATGGGTAAACTAACACAAACAAAACTAAAGACTATGGTACACTACGACCCTATGACTGGTGTATTTACACGACTAATCACTACAGGTAACGCCTCTAAACAAGGTGATACCATTACAGGTGTCGTTCAGCTCGAAGGTAAGAGCTACGAACTACATCGACTCGCCTTTCTGTACATGGTAGGTTCTGTACCTACTATTGTTAAAAGGATTGACGGTAATAAGTTGAACAACAAGTGGCGCAACTTATCGTCAGGTGCAAGTAGTGCTTGACAATACCTAATACAATATGCTACTATTATACAACAACACAATCTAGGAGAAGACATTTGGCTACTAAAACAATCGAACTAAAAGGCACACTTGAGTGGGCTAAACTATTTGAAGGTAATCGTGACCAAGGTCAATACGATACAGCAACAGATGGTGCTACAACTATTGATATCCTTTTGGATGACGCTGGCCTTAAAATCGCTAAGGATGCAGGTGTCCAGAAGAAAGGTAAGAGGGAAGGAAACCTAACTCGTATCAAGTTTAAACGAGGTTGGTCTGACCCATTTGACCGAGACTGGGCAGGTGGTCCACCTAAGGTCTTTGGTCCATCAGGCGCAGAATGGACACGAGACGATGGTCTCATTGGTAACGGATCAGAGGGTATCGTCTTTGTTGAAGTGTACGACACTAAGGTAGGTATCGGTACACGTCTAGCAGGGGTTCAGGTCGTTGACCTTGTAGCCTTTGGAGGAGATGGTGGCGGTGGTTCAGCCCCTAGTATTTCCCCTAAGGATTATACGAATGGTGCTACAAAAACGTCCTCACCTACTCCTGCACCCACAGACCATAGTGATTCATACATGGATGATGAGATTCCGTTCTAGGCTAACTACAACGTACATACTAAAAGGGAGGGGCTTCGGTCCCTCTTCCTAACTCTAAATTAAGGAGACAAGATGAAGACATTAGTTATAGATGGGGACATCGTTGCGTACCGCGCTTCATGGTCCTGCAATAAAGATACACAAGAGGAGGCACTAGAGAAGGTAGATGAGTTACTAGACTACATCTTCAAAGACTGTACAGGAGGCCCGTACCTAGGGCTTGAACCATACTTCCTGTATACAACTGGTAAAACTAACTTCAGGAACGATATTGCAACCACAGCCCCTTACAAGGGCAACCGTAAAGAAACTGAGAAACCTGTCCATATCAAGGCAGTGTATAAACACTTAGCGGACAAGTGGAAGAGTATCGAGTCAGTCAACGAAGAAGCTGACGACTTGGTAGGCATTAAGTCAACTGAACTAGGTGAAGACTGTATTGTAGTAACGGTAGACAAGGACATGTTACAACTCCCTGTCCAACACTACAATCCAACAACTGGTGTTATGCAAACTGTAACACCCTTTGAAGGTCTACGTTTCTTCTACTCTCAGATAATTACAGGAGACAATGTTGACAACATTAAGGGTCTGTTCAGGGTAGGGCCAGCTAAGGCTACTAAAGCTTTACTGGAGTGTGAGAACGAGAGCCAGCTTATGACAGCCGTTGTTAAAGCTTACGCGGAGCATAAGGACTACGATGACTACAGCTACGAAGATATCATGGAGCGTATACTAGAGAATGGTAAGCTGCTGTGGTTACGTCGAGAAGTAGATCAAGACTGGGTTCCGTATATCTTGGAGGTACCTGATGCCAAAGAAGAATAGGTTCCACGGAATAGAAGCTGGATACCGATCAGGACTAGAAGAGAAGACAGCCATTAACTTATCCTCAAGAGGTGTTACCTTTGAGTACGAGAAACACAAGATAAAATGGTTGGATAGTAAGGAGCGTTCGTATACTCCTGACTTTGTTCTATCTAACGGTATCATTATCGAGACTAAAGGTCGTTTCGTATCAAACGATAGACGTAAACATAAAGAGATCAAGAAGCAGTACCCTGACAAGGATATACGCTTCGTCTTTAGCAACTCACGAGCCAAGCTATATAAGGGTGCTAAGAGTACCTATGGTGATTGGTGTGATAAACAAGGGTTCCTCTACTCAGACAAGATTATACCTGAGGAATGGACAAAGGAGAAAAAGAATGAGTCATAAAGATTTTTGTAGATTACAACGTGAGGATAACAGGACTGTTTTAGACCTTATGAAGAGTTACCTAACAGATGAAGAGTGGACTGCACTTAGCGACAAGGTGTACGATAGACTTCATAAAGGACAGATAGAAGTCCTTGAGAAACAGTTAGAAGAGCTTAAGAGTAGAGGGGTACTGTTATGAAGATAAGTAAGTCAGGACAAAGTAAGACAGCTGTCGTTTGGTCATGTGGCCATGCTTCACCTGAAACAAGTAACGAACGGTTCGATTGGTTAGGTGGTTTGATACACGATGTTAAACCTGATTACTGTGTAGACCTAGGGGATGGAGGGGACATGAAGTCTCTCAACTCCTATGATACAAAGAAACCTCAGAACCTTGTGTCACAGAACTACGAGAAAGACATCGAGTCCTACAATGAGTCTCAAGACTTACTTCGTTATCGCTTTAAGAAAAGTAAACGGAGTAGACCTACATGGTACGGTTTTGAGGGTAACCACGAAGCACGTATCTCCACTGCTCTCTCATTTGATCCACGTCTTGAAGGAAAGAAGTACGGTATCTCACTGTCACACCTTCAGACAAACAAGTGGTTTAATGAGTACCATCCGTACCTTAACGGTGCTCCAGCTATCCATAACTACGACGGAGTAGACTATGCACACTTTGTAGGTGCTGGTAACTTCGGTAGGGCTATCAGCGGTATGCATCACGCCTACGGGTTGATACAGAAACGTTACCGTTCCGTCAGTGTAGGGCACAGCCATAAACGTGGTATGTTCTTTAAGGATGACGTAGGTACTAACGGTATCATTGGTACTGTTGTTGGTTGTTACAAAGGAGCAGCTGAGGCTTGGGCAGGTCAAGCCAATGCTGAATGGTGGAAGGGTGTCCTTATCAAGAGGAATATTCAGGAGGGTATGTACGAACCACAGTGGATTAGCCTAGAAACCTTAAAGAAGGAATACGGAAATGGCTCTTGAATACGAAGTAACACTGACAGTTAAGGTAGATAACGACTTCTTCTACTGGAACCTCAGTGAAGTAGACAGACAGGAACAACTTAAAGATACACTCCTGAATGCTCTCTACGACTTAGATGATGTTAAAGTAAAATCAATACAGACAGAGGAACTAAACAAATGAATAACAACTCCATAACAGAACCGTATACTGCCCAAGACTACTCAGATTGGGTAGAGGACAAGATCATCACAAAAGGTGAGACACGCCTAATAGAGAATACACTAGGTCTTGTAGGTGAGGCAGGAGAGGTCGCTGAGAAGGTTAAGAAGTTTATGCGGGACGACAGTAAGGTAGACCCGACAGACATGCTTAAAGAGCTAGGTGACGTAGTCTTCTACGCTACAGCTTTGTCTAACTACTTTGGTGGTAACCTCAAGGATACAATGGATATCAACGTACAGAAGCTTGACAGCCGAGAGCTACGTGGTGTTCTTCAAGGCAGTGGTGATAATCGTTAGAAATACTTAGGTAAAGGCCAGGTATACCTTGACTTTTGCCTAAGACTAGGGTATAACTGCAAGCCCAGTGGGAGAAACACAATGGTAGAGAATAATTCGTACATGATAATAATGATGTTAATAGACAAAGGAATTAAAGATGATCGGTGACAACAGCAAAGAGTATGGTCCAACACTACGGATCAGCCAAGAGATACATGCTATGAAGTATCGTGGTAAGAATGAAACGTTCAAGGAGGCTATGACACGAGTAGCTGATGCCCTTAAGGATGACGCAGAGCACTATGAGGTATTCCGTGAGGCTCTACTAGAGCAACGCTTTCTACCGGCTGGACGAGTACAGTCAGCTATGGGTGCTGCACGTAAAACAACGCCCTATAATTGCTTTGTGTCTGGTACATTAAGCGACAGTATGGATGGTATCATGGACGCAGCTAAAGAGGCTGCTAAAACAATGCAATTAGGTGGAGGTATCGGTTATGACTTTTCTACATTACGCCCTCGTGGTGCTCTTATCCGTAGTCTTGATTCTCGAAGCAGTGGACCTTTGTCTTTCATGGAAATCTTTGACGCAGTCTGTAAGACTATTGCATCTGCTGGTCATCGCAGGGGCGCTCAGATGGGTGTACTTAGAGTGGACCATCCTGATATTGAAGAGTTCATTAGGGTAAAGAACAACAGTGATACACTGACACAGTTTAACCTTAGTGTTGGTGTTACTGATGCCTTCATGGATGCTGTTAAAGAGGGTGCTGACTTTGACCTAGTGTTTGAGGGACGTGTATACAAGACAGTAGATGCTCAAGCATTGTGGAACGAGATACTACGATCAACATGGGATTGGGCTGAACCAGGTATTCTATTCATTGACCGTATGAATAATAAGAATAACCTACATTACTGTGAGACTATCGCAGCGACTAACCCTTGTGGTGAGCAACCCTTACCTCCGTATGGTGCCTGTCTACTAGGTTCATTCAACTTAACTAAGTATGTGGTCGAGTACGACGATGGTGGTTACGCATTCGACTATGAG
>TARA_R110000803_G_scaffold66252_3_pt1 | contig 11276 bp, 6 predicted proteins | sample TARA_R110000803 | Tara Oceans TARA_R110000803 (sample SAMEA4397772) | marine metagenome | biome: Polar Biome; feature: [SRF] surface water layer (ENVO:00010504); material: water (ENVO:00002006), including particulate matter (ENVO:01000060) such as... | depth 5 m | reverse complement strand
GAGAAGCAAACAGATTATTTTTTATATTCTGGGAAGCTTGCAAAGCAGACAGTAGATGTTACGGTATGTCATATCTCAAGAACAGACGTTCAGGGTTTTCTTTTATGGCCTCAGGTGAAACCGTTAACTTGGCTACAATATCAAGTGATTCACGATTCGGCATTCTGTCCAAATCTGGGTCCGATGCTAAGAAAATGTTCACTGACAAGGTCGTACCCATCAGTCTTAACTACCCATTCTTTTTTAAACCTATCCAAGATGGTATGGATAGACCAAAAACAGAATTAGCTTATAGAATACCAGCATCTAGATTAACTAGAAAGTCTATACAATCAAAAGAAAACCCTGAGTTATTAGAGGGTCTTGATACAACTATTGACTGGAAGAATACAGGTGATAACAGCTATGATGGTGAAAAATTAAAACTACTAGTTCACGATGAGAGTGGTAAATGGGAAAGACCAGACAACATACTAAACAACTGGAGAGTTACTAAAACCTGTTTAAGATTAGGTAGTAGAATTATTGGAAAGTGCATGATGGGTTCAACATCAAACGCATTAGATAAGGGAGGTTCTAACTTTAAGAAGTTATTTAATAACTCAGATGTAACAAAGAGAAATAGAAATGGCCAAACTGCTTCTGGTCTTTATTCTTTGTTTATTCCTATGGAATGGAATTATGAGGGTTTTATTGATAACTATGGAATGCCTGTTTTTAATACTCCGGAAGAAAAAACAATTGGACCACATGGAGATATAATAGATATAGGTGTTATAGAGAACTGGGATAATGAAGCTGATGGTTTAAGAAATGATCAAGATGCTTTAAATGAATTCTATAGACAGTTTCCTAGAACACAAGAGCATGCTTTTAGAGATGAAACTAAAAACAGTATATTCAACCTAGTTAAGATTTATGAACAAGTAGATTATAATGAGGATTTAAAAAGTACTAATGTTATAACAACTGGTAGTTTTCAATGGGAGAATGGTATAAAAGATACTAAAGTATTGTTTACACCTAATAGAGAAGGTAGGTTTAAAATAACATGGATTCCTAATAATAGCTTACAAAATAATCAATATATTAAGAATGGCCTTAAGTTTCCAGGCAATGACCACGTTGGTGCTTTTGGCTGCGACAGTTATGACATTAGTGGCACAACAGATGGTAGAGGATCTAAAGGAGCACTTCATGGTTTGACCAAGTTCAGTATGGAGGATACGCCTCCTAACACTTTCTTTTTAGAATATGTAGCTAGACCGCAAACAGCTGAAATATTTTTTGAAGACGTACTAATGGCTTGTGTTTTTTATGGTATGCCTTTATTATGTGAAAATAATAAACCTAGACTTCTATACTACTTCAAGAGGAGAGGATATAGAGGTTATTCTATGAACAGACCAGATAAGCTTTGGAATAAGCTTTCTGTTACAGAGAGAGAAATAGGTGGTATACCTAATTCAAGTGAAGACATAAAGCAAGCTCATGCAGCTGCTATTGAAACATATATAGACAATTATGTTGGTTTGAAGCCAGATGGACAATACGGAGATATGTATTTTAGCAATACATTAAATGATTGGGCTGGTTTTGATATAAATAAACGTACTAAATTTGATGCTGCTATAAGCTCAGGTTTAGCTATAATGGCTTGTAATAGAAATCTATATAAGCCAAATCCAGATGTAAAAAGACAAGCATTAAATTTAAAAATAACGAGATATACTAATGATGGTAATATCTCGAAAATAATAAAGAAATAAGTATGGCTCAGTCAGTTATAACAAGTTATTTTCCAAGCCAGATTGCTAGCGATCATGAGAAAGCCTCTATGGACTATGGTACACTCATTGGTAGAGCTATAGAAAGTGAGTGGTTTAAAAGCGACAGTGGAACTGGTGGTAGCCGTTTTAGAAGTAATCAAAACACTTTTCACAACCTTAGGTTATACGCTAGAGGTGAGCAAGGTGTTCAGAAGTACAAAGACGAATTATCTATAAACGGTGATTTATCTTATCTTAATTTAGATTGGAAACCTGTACCTATTATACCTAAATTTGTAGATATAATAGTTAATGGTATATCCGATAGAATGTTCGATGTAAAGGCTCGTTCTCAAGATCCTTTTGGAGTAGACAAACGTACCAAATACATGGAGTCTATAATACGAGACATGCAGACCAAGGAATTAACAGAACTTGTTAAAGCCGAGTTTGGTGTGGATTTGTTTGAAAACAACACAAAGGACTTACCACAAAATAAAGAGGAGTTAGAACTACACATGGCACTTAGCTATAAGCAACAGGTTGAACTAGCTGAAGAGCAAGCAATTAATGTACTTTTAGATGGTAACAAGTATGATTTAACTAAGAAGAGATGTAATTATGATCTAACGGTAATAGGTATTGGTGCTGTTAAGAATAATTTTTCAAAAGCAGAAGGTGTTAAAGTTGAGTATGTTGATCCTGTAAATTTAGTTTATTCTTACACGGAATCACCATACTTTGATGATATGTATTACGTTGGTGAAATAAAAAGTGTTCACTTAAATGAGTTAAAGAAGCAATTCCCTGAATTGACAGAAGAAGACTTAAAAGAAATAGCTAGCCAATCATACAATAACAATGGCTATTACGATAGAACTATACAAAATTATAACGAAGACGACTCAAATACGGTACAAGTACTTTATTATAACTATAAGACATATACTAATGAGGTTTACAAAGTTAAAGATACAGCAACTGGAGCTTCTAAAATAATACCTAGAGATGACCAATTCAATCCTTTACCAGAAATGTACGAGGAATATGGTGTTCAAAAATTATCAAGATCATTAGAGGTTCTATATGAAGGTGTTAAGGTTTTAGGTGGTAGAACACTTAAATGGGAATTAGCTGCTAATATGATAAGACCTAAAAGTGATTTCACAAAGGTTAAAATGAATTACAGTATAGTTGCCCCTAGAATGTACAAAGGACGCATAGAATCAATTGTAAGCAGGATTACAGGTTTTGCTGATATGATACAGCTAACTCATTTAAAGCTACAACAGGTGTTATCTAGAATGGTTCCAGATGGCGTTTATCTTGATGCAGATGGTTTGGCTGAAATAGATTTAGGTAATGGGACTAATTATAATCCTCAAGAAGCTTTGAATATGTTCTTCCAAACTGGTTCCGTTATTGGTAGATCGTTTACTCAAGAAGGTGACTTAAATCCCGGTAAAGTCCCTATAACAGAACTAACCAGTGGTAATGGTGGAGGTAAGCTACAATCGCTTATACAAACGTATAACTATTACTTACAAATGATACGTGATGTAACTGGTCTAAATGAAGCAGCTGATGGTAGTACTCCTTCGGACAGAGCTCTGGTAGGTGTTCAAAAGCTAGCCGCAGCCAACTCAAACACTGCTGTTAGACATATATTGGAAAGTAGTTTATTTATAACTTCAGATCTAGCTGAAAACTTATCTCTTAGAATATCTGATATAATAGAATATTCTCCTACAAGAGAAGCCTTTATACATAAGATAGGTAATCAAAATGTAGCTGTATTAGAGGAAATGAAAGATTTATATCTACATGACTTTGCAATATTCATAGAGCTACAGCCCGATGAAGAAGAGAGAGCTGTTTTAGAAAATAATATACAAGCTGCTATAGTTGGAGGTTTAATAGATCTTGAAGATGCTATTGACCTTAGGGAGATAAAGAATACTAGATTAGCTAATCAATTACTTAAAGTACGTAGAAAAGCTAAGCAAGATAGAGATCAAGAGATCCAGCAACAGAATATGCAAGCTCAATCACAAGCAAATGCTCAAGCTCAAGAAGTAGCTGCCGCTGCAGAGGTTCAGAAAAGCCAAGCTATAACACAACAGAAAATGGAGTTACTTATAGCGCAAGCAGATGTAGATAAAGAGGCTATGATGCAGGAAGTTGCTTTTAAGAAAGAGTTAATGCAATTAGAGTTTAAGATTAACATGAAGTTAAAAGGTCAAGAAATATCAGAACGTAGTGCTAAAGAATCTCAGAAGGAAGATAGGAAAGATGAAAGATCAAAAATGGAAGCAACACAACAAGGTGAGATAAAATATAGAAGTCAAAATAATCAAGCGCCTAAGGATTTTGAGTCTTCAGGTAACGATATAATGGGTGGTGGATTTAATTTAGGTTCCACTAATCCTAGGTAATAATAGTAATAACAATTATATAATATCATGTCAGAACAAAAAGAAGAAGTGGTTGAACAGATCACTAAAGTAGAAGAAACAGGACCCGTGTCATTAAATGATGGCGTAATCAAAGTAAATCTTTCAGAATTAAACAAAGTAGAAGAAACTGTAGTGCCAGAGGAAGTGGCACCTATAGAGGAAGTGGTTGTTGAAGAAATAACAGAAGCAATTCCTAATACCGTAGAAGAAAGTGATAGCTTAATAGAGGAAATAACAAATGAAGAAGTAGTTGAGCGGGTTGAAGAACTAGAAGAACAATTCGATGAAGCTCTTGATAGTAAACATGAAGACGGTATTGAACTACCGGAAAATATTCAGAAGGTCGTAGACTTTATGAATGAAACAAATGGTACTTTAGAAGATTATGTTAAGCTTAATCAAGATTACAGTAAATTAAATGAATCTCAATTATTAAGAGAATATTATGAGAATACAAAGCCTCACTTAGATAAAGAAGATATTGATTTCTTAATGGATGATAACTTCTCTTATGATGAAGAATTAGATGAAGAAAGGGATATAAAGCGAAAGCAAGTGGCTCGTAGAGAGGAACTAGCTAAAGCTAAGGATCACTTAGAGGGTATGAAGTCTAAATATTATGAACAAATAAAAGGTGGCTCTAGACTAGCTCCTGAACAAAAAAAAGCGGTTGACTTTTTCAATCGATATAACGAAGAAAACGCAGAGGCTACTAAAAAAGCTGAGCACTATGTTTCTACATTTAATAAAAAGACGGAAAGCGTTTTTTCTGAGGATTTCAAAGGTTTTGATTACTCTGTCGGAGAAAAGAAATTTCGTTTTAAAGTAAACGATGCAGAGCAAGTTAAGACTGACCAAAGCAATATTAATAATTTCGTCAAGAAGTTCTTGAATGATAAAAACGAAATGTCTGATGCTAAGGGATATCACAAGTCTTTATTCACAGCTATGAATCCTGACAAGGTTGCACAGCACTTCTATGAACAGGGTAAAGCCGACGCAATGAAGGACAGTATTAAAAACTCAAAAAATATTAATATGGATCCTAGAGGGACTCATGAGAAAGTTAATAATAACAGTGGATTTTCAGTACGTGCAGTGACAGATTCTAAAACCTCTAAATTTGGATTTAAAACAAAAAAATAACTTAAAAACTAAAGATTATGGCCGCACAAGGTTCTTTTACTGGTAGTGTTGGTGCATTAGCACACTTAACACCAAGACCTACCCAAACATTATTTAACGACAATTACCTGTCTTTAACAGACATGGATTTTACACAACAATTCTTACCGGAAGTATATGAGAAGGAAGTAGAGCGATATGGAAATCGTACTATATCTGGATTCTTACGCATGGTAGGAGCTGAAATGCCTATGGCATCTGATCAAGTTGTTTGGTCTGAGCAAGGTCGTTTGCATATTGCATACAACAATGCTACTATAGCAACTACTACTTCTTTAACTATCCCTGCAAATGCTGGAGTTTCAACTAACCTTATTGGCGTTGGTGCTACTATTGTTATAGCAGATGCTTCTGGATTTGTTGTTGATAAAGCTTACGTACAATCAGTTACAACAGCAGCTGGAGTAGCTACAATTACTTTTGCTTGTTATGGAGCAGTTCAAACTACAGCTATCACTGGTACTGGAGATGTTAAAGTATTCGTATATGGTTCTGAATACACAAAAGGAACTACAAATGCAGGAAACTCTGTTGATGCAGCTTTCGAGCAGTTCAACAATAAACCAATCATACTAAGAGACAAGTACTCTGTAAGTGGATCTGACACTGCTCAAATTGGGTGGGTTGAAGTTACTACAGAAGCTGGGACATCTGGTTACTTATGGTATTTGAAATCTGAGCATGAAGCTCGTATTCGTTTCGAAGATCAACTAGAAATGTCTATGATTGAAGCTGAGAAAACTGCATCTGGAACTTCTATTACTCCAGGAGCTGGATTTGGTGGCGGAACTGCTATCACAGGTTCTGACGGTTTATTTTCTGCACTTGAAAACAGAGGATTAGTTTATACTGATGCTGATTTTGATGGAGCAACTGGTATGGATGATTTTGATGTTATCTTACAGGAATTAGACAAACAAGGAGCTATTGAAGAGAATATGTTATTCTTAGATCGTAATACTTCTTTAGGTATTGATAATATGTTAGCTGCTCAAAACTCTTACGGAGCTGGAGGTACTTCTTACGGAGTATTCGAAAATTCTGAAGACATGGCACTTAACTTAGGATTCAGTGGTTTCCGTAGAGGATCTTACGATTTCTACAAGACTGACTGGAAATACTTAAACGATGCTACAACTCGTGGATTAATTTCTGATGTTTCAGGTGTATTAGTACCAGCTGGAACTTCTTCTGTTTACGATCAAAGTTTAGGACAGAACATTTCAAGACCATTTCTACACATTCGTTACAGAGCTTCTGAAGCAGATGATAGAAAAATGAAATCTTGGATCACTGGATCTGTTGGAGGTAATTTTACTTCTGATGAAGATGCAATGAACGTTCACTTCTTATCTGAGAGATGTTTATGTGTACAAGCTGCTAACAACTTTATCTTATTCAAAGATCTAGTATAGTAGTAAATTAATGTAATTATTACCCTCGTTAATACAACGGGGGTAATTATTACTATTTATAAATTATTTAATCTTATTATATTATGGCTAAAAAAGCTACAGAAAAACAAATTGACTTAGTGGAATCAATCCAAGAAGTTAAACAAGATCACAAGGCTACAGTAAAAACTGAAGCAGTGAAACCAGCTAAAACAAGTTGGGAATTAAAAGAGAGAACATATTATTTAAAAACAGGTAAGTCACCTCTAGTGTACACAATGCCCTCTAGGCATAGCCAGAAAAAACCTTTATTATGGTTTGATCCTGTGAAAGGCTATCAAAGAGAGCTTAGATACGCTACTAATCACGCTTCTCCATTTGTTGATGAACAAAAGGGACCAGCAACATTAGGTAGGATAACTCTTAGAGATGGGGTTATAACCGTAAAGAAACAAGATGTCTGTTTACAAAAATTATTATCTCTATACCATCCTTTTTTGGATAAGGTATATACTGAACACGATCCTATTGCAAATTCAGAAAATGAACTTGACTGGATTGAATTAGAATTAACAGCACTTAATGCAGCTAAAGGTCTTGATGCAGATCATGCCGAAGCAATATTAAGAGCTGAATATGGAAGTCAAGTAAGTGAACTATCATCAAGTGAACTTAAGAGAGATCTTATGATATTTGCTAAGAGACAACCTCGTTTATTTATTGAACTAGCTAATGACGATAACGTACAATTAAGAAATGTCGGTGTTAAAGCTACTGAAGCTAGAATAATAAAACTTTCTCAAGATCAAAGAACATTCACTTATGGTGAATCTAATAGAAAGTTAATGACGGTTCCATTTGATGAACACCCGTATTCAGCATTAGCTGCTTACTTCAAAACAGATGAAGGTATGGAGGTTTATAAATCAATATTAAAGAAACTTTACTAAGTTACTTATTATAGCAATTAAGCCGCTTTAATAGTGGCTTAATTACTATAAAAAACAAAAAAAATATTATGAGCGTAAGTATAGATACTGTTTACCAAAGAGTGTTAGGTATACTAAACAAAGAGCAGAGGGGTTATGTTACACCTCAAGAATTTAACTTGTTTGCTAATCAAGCACAGCTAGATTTATTTGAACAGTACTTCTACGATATTAATCAATTCGGTAGAATGCCAGGCAATAGTACTGAATTTTCCGATATGCTTACCTTATTAAATGAAAAAATAAATATATTCGAAACAACAGCTACAATGTCGTATGATGTACCAACATTATCATTTGAGCTACCAGCTAACCTGTACCGACTAGGTACTATAGTACACTCTTACACTCCACAAGCGCAGGCGACAGCAGTACAAGTAGAAGCTGAAAGAATAAACTTCAACGAATATTTATATATAAATGCATCTCCACTAACCAAACCTAAAGACGAGAGACCTATATACGTTGCCAATAATGCCGGTATAAAAGTATATGGAGATATACCTTTGATAAGCGGTGTTTTGTGTAATTATATAAAGCAACCAGCGAAAGTAGAATGGAAATATCAAATGGTATTTGGAGAAGCCCTATATGACTCAACATATTCTGTAGACTTTGAATTACATCCATCTGAAGAAACAGAGTTGGTTATAAAAGTATTAGAAATGGCTGGATTAGTTGTTAAAGACATTCAACTATACCAAATAGCAGCAGGTGAAGAACTAAAGAACACACAAGAAGAAAAACAATAATATATGGGATTAATAAATCAGACAGACGAACAATACTACTTAGGACCAGATGGTGTTTGGGATAGTTGGGATGAGAATTATGGATCCTATCAATTTATTAGTATAAAAGATATTATAAATAACTTCTTGATATCATATGTTGGTGAAGAGAAGATTATAAGTAAAATAAAAAGAACCGATGTAGCCTTTCATGCACAGCGTGGTATTCAAGAATTTAGTTTTGATATACTTCCTTCTGTCAAGTCTCAAGAGATAGAGGTTGGTCCAGCTTTAAACTTCATATTACCTAAAGATTATGTTAACTATGTTAAGATGGTTTGGGTTGATGGTAGAGGTATAGAAAGAATAATATACCCAGCTATAAAGACAAGTAATCCACTACCTATATTACAAGATAATAGATATGAATACTTATTTGACGAACAGAGTAAAGAAATAATAACTGCTGATGAATCAGAAACTAGAAGAAGATTTCAATCTGGAAATGTGAGCTCAAGTCAAAATCTAGATAATGTAAATAACTCAGACGTAATAGGTTTAAATCACTTTGGAAGAAGGTACGGTTTAGATCCTCAACATGCTAATACTAATGGTACGTTTTATATAGATCCGCTTTCTGGAATAGTATATTTTGATTCCAATATGGCTGGACGAGTTGTTACATTAAAGTATATATCAGATGGCTTAGGTACTGATGAAGAAATGGTTGTACATAAGCTTGCTGAGGAAGCTATCTATAAATATATAGCCTATGCAATACTTTCTACTAGATCCAATGTTCAAGAGTATATGGTTTCAAGATTTAAAAAAGAAATGACAGCTGCTAAGAGAAATGCTAAACTAAGATTATCTAATATAAAAATAGAAGAGATTGCTCAAATTATGAGAGGCAAATCTAAGCAAATAAAACACTAAAATATGCCAGAATTTGTACACACTTTCCGTGGAGGAAAAATGAATAAAGACCTGGATGAAAGATTGATTCCTGAAGGAGAATATAGAGATGCTTTAAATTTAGAAATTTCAGCGTCAGAAGGATCAAGTATAGGTGCTTTAGAAAATATAAAAGGAACATTAGAAATAAAAAATAAAACTTACAATGATACCACTGGTTTGTTTACAGAGTGGGACCAGGAATACATAAACTATCTTCAGAACCCAGTTTCAGTAGGTAGTTTAGTTGATTCTGTAAATGAAAGAATCTATTGGTTTGTAGCTTCTGACAATGTCAGTGCTATTGTTGAATATGATAAGAATACAAGCCTTATTTCCCCTATAGTAGTAGATACCAATAATATATTAAAATTCTCTTCAAGCTTTTTAATAACTGGTATAAATGTAATTGAAGAAATATTACTTTGGACAGACAACCAAACTGAACCAAAACAACTAAACATAGAACAATGGAGAAATTCTTCAACCTCGTTCCTTGTTCATTCCGAAATGTATGGCAGACCTTTTATTGAAGGAGATATCACAACTATACGACCAGCCCCGTTAAAAGCTCCTAATGTAGAACCAAGCAAAAACCTTGGTGCTGTATCCACGGAAACAACTATTTCATATAACTTTACAGATCCTATTATAACGGGATCTGCAATGGGGGATAGTATAGCTGTAGGTACTGAAGTCACGTTTAACATGAACTCAGTTATAGATGTAAGTGAAGGTGACATAATAGAATTTACATCCAGTGGTAACAATGATAGTGGTGATCCGTCTGTAAATGATCAGGGTGATGAAGTTGATTATATATTCATATTTAATGTTCTTGCTATAAGTTCGGATGGTATACAGGTAACAGCAGTGTTACAAAGTGGTACTGATTGGATTACAGGAGGTATTTTTGAATATGACGTGAAACTTAAGGGTGAAGAGGTTCTGTTTGAATTAAAGTTCCCTAGATTTGGATATAGGTTCAAGTATAAAAATAATCAGTATTCCCCGTTCTCGCCTTTTTCAGAGGTAGCATTTCTACCAAGCACTTTTGAATTTAATTCTAAAAAAGGATTTAATTCAGGAATGGTAAATTCTGCTAAAAAGATAACACTAAGTGGTTTTGATAGCCCTTTACCTGCTGATCTAACTGAACTAGATATTCTTTATAAAGAAAGTGGAAGTGCGGCTATATACAAAGTTGAAACTTTACTTCCAGAAGATTTAGCCATAAACTACATGCAATATACTCTAGATGGTACAAGTTCTATAGTATCTGTAGACTTCAGCTACACCGATACTAAAGGTGTTAGTCAAACAAGTACATTATTTTCTGGTGATACTATTGTTATCATTGCACAAGAAAACACATTAAACCCATCCTCTGCAACTAACGTAGTTATAACAACAGAAAATCTAGGTACTGTATTTGAGGTTACTAGTGAGCTTATATATGCCTTGGTTCCATCTAACCAAATATTAAGACCTTGGGATAATGTGCCTTTAAAAGCTAAAGCTCAAGAAGCTATATCAAATAGAATTGTTTACGCTAATTACGTTCAAAATTTTAATGTATTAGATAATTTAGAGTTTGATACCACTAAAACGTTTACATCTTCAAGTCCAGTACAATTTATAGGTGAACCTTATAAGTCTATAAAGTCAATCAGAACATATCAATTAGGTGTGGTGTTTAGAGACAAATACGGAAGAGAAACACCAGTTTTCTCACATACAACCGGTGTAATACCTATAGGTATAGAGAATTCAACTAATGCAATGAGGTTCAAGGTTG
>TARA_R110000803_G_scaffold110544_1_pt1 | contig 11287 bp, 16 predicted proteins | sample TARA_R110000803 | Tara Oceans TARA_R110000803 (sample SAMEA4397772) | marine metagenome | biome: Polar Biome; feature: [SRF] surface water layer (ENVO:00010504); material: water (ENVO:00002006), including particulate matter (ENVO:01000060) such as... | depth 5 m | reverse complement strand
CGGAGGGAGTACAGATTATAAATGGGCAGACAAAGAAACATTTTATAATGAAGACTTTGATGAAGTAGAGTTAGATATATGACACAGTATGATGTGTTCCCTGAATACAAAAAAAGAATAGATGGAGACACAATACTTTCTGTGTATGTAGATAAAGGAGAGTTGACAACACGCTTTGCAGATGGTACAATGGAAATAGAAACCAGACAACCGAATGGTAAATGGAAAGTAACGAGGAAAAGAAAATGAAAAGAAAAGATTATGTGTTCATCGGATTATATGTACTGCTGTTGGGTGGTTGGATATCCACAGTTATAGAAAGAGTTCAACAAGAAAAAGAACAATTCACAAAAATTAATAATTTAAATAATGATTTAATTAAAATATCCAGTTATATAATTAAGAATGAAAAGCTTATTAATCATTTAGATGGAGTAGTTCACGACAATTCGCTGATGTTAGAAGACGTTAGTGAAAGATTACAAGAACAACAAAAACTAAACAGTAAGTTTTATGAAATGTATTTTAGTACTCAACCTCAAAGAGTTCAGAAAGAAAAAGAATTAGTTGAAGAGATAAAGGAAAAAGGTAATCAGGATAAGAGTGCAACACCTATACCCCTCCCTTTAATTATAGAGCAAGAAGCAGTAGAAATTCCTATCGAAGTGCCTGTCGTTAAGAGACTACCTACTGCTTCTTGCCCGACCTTACATACTAATTTATTACCTTACATAAAAAGAATTACATTACGAAAAGACTATAAATTTGTAGCTAACTATGATGTTGCTGACGATAAGATAATTAATTTATCTTTCACAGAAAAACTACCGAGTAAATTACAAACAGCAATAGCTAAGTATCTTAACTCATTTAAAATGAAAGGAGATATACAAGGTTGTTACTTACCAATCAAAATATTAGGAGAATAAAATGGATGTCAAAGAAGTCTTTACATTAAACAAAAAACAATTTGAAGAATGGTGTAGGTTTTGTCTGGACAATACTAAAGAAATGTACGAGAATAAAGCTTCGTATATGAATGTGTGGGATAGAGAAAAAGAAAAGTATTTAATCTACATAGAACAAAGCGAACACACAGAAAGTAAAAAGTTTTTAGAGAAAGTGCTTGACACTTACTAAAAGGGAGAGTATAATCGCTCTTACATTAACCACTACTATATATAGGAGAAAAAAAATATGGCAGTAGCAATAGGAAAAGCGTATTGGACTAGCGTCACAGTACCTAACGAAACTTTTGAACCAGTCTACACAGTAGACCTAGTAATTAGTGATGAAGACGCTCAAGACTTTAACTCACGAGGAGTTAAGGTAAAAGACTTTTCATTGAAAGATGAGACAGGTGAACCCCAATTTATTGGGAAGGCTGTTACTATCAAGAGAAAAGTAAATGCTAAGAATGGCAAGAGACCTGCACCAAAGCTCTACAATTTAAATAAAGAGCCAATGGATGTAACCGTAGGTAACGGCTCGGCAGTAAAAGTTCAATACAATGAGTTTGCATGGGACTATGCAGGCAAATCAGGTGTTAGCTTAGACTTCCAAGCCATGCAAGTGCTAGACTTAGTGCCTGTTAAATCGCAAGATGGAGATGAGTTGAATCCGTTTGGTGATGGGGAGGAATTCTAATGACTAACGAAGAAGTTGTGTTAGAAGAACCATTAAAACCTTTCATCACTATAGATGATGTACGAGTCTACGTAGAAGATTTACCTGAAGAAGGTCAACAAATCTTTGGTAGACTGCAACGATTAAATCAAAAGAAAGCTAATGTTGTGCTTGACTTGGAAGAGTTACAAGCAGGTATTAATTTCTTTTCAAATAGAATCGTAGCCATTTATAATGATGGAGATTCTTCAACAGAAGAAACACAATCAGATTTAAACACAGAAGAAAATTAGATTGTTTTAAACTTTGGCTAGGCATTACTGTGTATAATGTCTAGCCTTTTTTATGGATACCATATATGAATAATAATGAACGTAGTGCTTTTTACAAAACAAGACAGCCTTGTAATGACTGTAATAGTAGTGATGCTTTGTGCATCAACGAAGACAGGTCAACCAAGTGTTTTAGCTGTGGAAAGTTTACTCCTAAACCAAACGTAGTACCAATGAATAATAACTATACAGCCCCACCCACAGTACCACCAACAGAGACAGTTCATAATGGAACTTATGCAACTCTTTCTGATAGAGGAATTTCAAAAGAGACAGCTACTAAGTATGGTGTCAAAGTTGTGTATGATTCTCAAGGTGTCTTGGCTCAACACAGATACCCTTACTATATAAACAACGAACAAACAGGTACAAAAATAAGATACGTTAAAGATAAAAACTTTAAGTTTGAGGGTACAACAACAGGCACAGGTTTGTTTGGACAGCAACTCTTTAAAGAAGGTGGTAAATATTTAACCATTGTTGAAGGGGAGTGTGATGCTATGGCAGGCTATGAACTCTTAGGTTCTAAGTGGGCAGTAGTATCCATTAAGAATGGAGTTCAGAGTGCGGTCAGAGACATCAAAGAAAACATAGAGTACGTAGAAAGTTTTGACAATATAGTTATTTGTTTTGACAATGATAAGCATGGCATCGAAGCATCACAAAAAGTAGCGAGCATCATCAAGCCACGTAAGGCTAAGATAGTTACGATACCTAATGGTCATAAAGATGCTAACGATATGCTTCGTAAAAACTTATACAAAGAATTTACACAGTCTTGGTGGGACGCTAAAGTTTATACCCCTAGTGGTATTATCAGGGTGTCTGAAAAGCAACAAGACTTTTTAGAAAGAGAAAAGAAAAGTAGTGTAGCTTATCCTTGGCATGGTCTTAACAAGAAACTTATAGGCATGAGACAAGGAGAGTTACTTACCCTAACAGGTGGTACAGGTCTTGGTAAGTCTTCGGTTACAAGAGAGTTAGAGCATTGGCTTATCAATCAGACAGAAGATAACGTAGGTGTGATTGCTTTAGAAGAAGATTGGAGAAGAACAGTTGATGGAATCTTATCTATTGAAGCTAACGACAGACTTTATATAGATGATATAAGAGACAAGTATAAAGAACAAGACTTAATAAAAATGTACGACAAAACATTTAGTAACGACAGAGTATTTATACACTCTCACTTTGGAACAAATGACATAGAAGATATATTTTCTAAGCTTCGCTATCTTATTGTAGGTTGTGATTGTAAGTGGGTAGTAGTTGACCATCTTCATATGCTTGTTAGTTCTATGACTGATGGAGATGAACGTAGAGCTATTGATAATATTATGACTAGGCTTCGTAGTTTAGTAGAAGAAACAGGAGCAGGTATAATACTTGTCTCTCACTTACGTAGAGTGCAAGGAGACAAAGGACATGAGAACGGAGTTAGTGTTAGCTTATCTCACTTAAGAGGGTCTAATGCTATTGCTCAACTATCAGATTGTGTGATTGCTTTAGAAAGAAATCAACAAGCAGAAGATGAGTTAGAGTCTAGGACAACAAGACTGCGTGTGCTTAAGTCACGTTACACAGGGGATGTAGGAGTAGCAACCGCATTAGTTTATGATAAAGATACAGGTAGACTATCCGAAGAAGAAGATTCAGAAATATTGAATAGTTTTAGTTCAGATGATATAATACCTTTTTAGGAGAAGATATGGAGTTAGTATTTGACATTGAAACAGATGATTTAGATGCCACAGAAATACATTGTATCGTGGCTATAGATGAAAACAATAAACAGTATACCTTTGACATCATAGATGATAATATTTTAAAGGGTCTCGACTTCTTAGCAGAAGCAGACAAACTAATAGGACACAACATTATAGGTTTTGATATACCTGTAATAAAAAAACTACATGGTATAAATTTATGGAGTAAAAATAAAATCATAGATACTTTAGTCTTGTCTCGTTTGTTTAATCCCGTTAGAGAAAAAGGACATTCGTTAAAAGTTTGGGGTTCTAAGTTAGGTGTTGCAAAAGATATACCACCCGAAGACTTTACTGTGTACACTAAAGATACATTAAAGTATTGTATTAAAGATGTAGTTCTTAACAAGGCTTTGTTTGAGTATCTTAAAAAAGAATCAGCAGGGTTTTCAAAGAGTAGTATAGAGTTAGAACATCATGTTACTTACATACTTGAGCAACAAAAAGTAAATGGATTTAAAATAGATATTAAACACACAACTAATTTATTATCTGAATTAAATTTTAAAATAAAAGAAGTCCAAGATAAAGTTCACAATACATTTAAACCTAAGTGGGTGGACATCAAAGAAGTAAAGCCTAAGTTAAAACAAAACGGAATGCTTTCTAAATCAGGCTTAACAGATTATGAGTATGAGGATATAAAGTTATCAGGTAACATGAAGCCTTTTATGAGACAAGATTTAGTAGAGTTTAATCTGGGTTCTCGTAAACAAATAGGAGAATATTTAATTAGTTTTGGGTGGAAGCCTAAGAAGTTTACACCTACAGGGCAACCTATTGTTGATGAAGGAACTCTTAAAAAGATTATTCATATTAAAGAAGCAAAACTTATAGCAGACTTCTTATTATATCAAAAAAGAATTGCACAAATTAGTTCTTGGTTAGACTCCATTAAAGCTGATGATAGAGTGCATGGTTCTGTAGTTTCTACAGGAGCAATAACAGGTAGGATGTCTCATAGAAGTCCTAACATGGCTCAAGTACCTAGCGTAAGTAGTCCTTATGGCGAAGAATGTAGAGCATGTTGGATTGTAGACGAAGGACATAAGCTAGTAGGTATAGATGCTAGTGGTTTAGAATTAAGATTGTTGGCACACTATATGGCTGACGAGGAGTATATAAATGACATTATCAACGGAGACATTCACACAACTAATCAAGAATCTGCAGGACTTGAATCAAGAAATCAGGCTAAAACATTCATCTACGCACTCATTTACGGAGCAGGAGATGAGAAACTTGGTACAATCGTGCAAGGAAATAGAGCTGATGGCAAACGACTTAGAGAATCTTTTATCAATAATAACCCTGCATTCAAAACTCTTAGAGACAGAGTTGAAAGAGCGTCTTCGAGAGGATACTTAAAAGGATTGGATGGACGCAAGATATTTATTAGACACAGACATGCTTCTTTAAATACATTGTTGCAAGGAGCAGGAGCAATCGTTATGAAAAAAGCCTTGACTATACTAGCAGATATGTTAGACTTACAAACTATCCCTGCTAGAATAGTTGCTAACATTCATGACGAATGGCAGATAGAAGTTCCCGAAGCTCAAGCGAATGGAGTAGGTGCACTAGCAGTACGCTGTATAGAACAAGCATCTAGCGAATATGATTTACGATGCCCACTAACGGGTGAATTTAATATAGGAGATAGTTGGTATGAAACCCACTAAAAAAGAAGAATATAATTGGAGTTATAGCAAAACTAATTCTAAAGGTGAAGCTGTTTTTAGACACGACACAGAAGAAGATTTTAATTTTGTTACAGATTTTTTAGATAAAAAAAATATTGAGTATGAAAATAAACTAACAAGTACTATGTTATGGATTTATTATAACAATAAAACATATTCATACTACCCAACAACGGGCAGATGGGGAACAAGAGCTAATCATTATTCAAAACATTATCACTCCAAAGGAATTGAAGATTTTTATACAAGATTTTTAATACCCGTTAAAAATTATTCTGTTAATGAAAGTATAGAAAGTGTAGAAAAAGTTTTACATAAAAATGAAATTGATTATGTTAAGAAAAACAAAACTTTAATACTTACTACTAAACTTATTCCACGACAAGATGGACGAGGTAATAGAAAACAATATTCATATCATTATGAAGTAGGAGGACAATGGAGACCTATTAAAAAAGGAGTTGATAAAAAGAGATTTTTTAATTCTGGAGGAATAGAATTATTTTTAAAAAAATATTTCTTAGACATAAGAACAAACAAAACATTTACATAAGAGGATAATATGAAACCAACAAAAAAAGATAGAAAGAAGTTTGATTTAGATTTACAATATGGTAGCATCCGTGAGGATAAAATAGCAGACATGCTTACCAATAAAAAAATAGAAGTTAAATCCGAGAGAGACATCTGGCAGAAGTCAGGTAACATTTGCATTGAGTACGAGTCTTGGGGTAAGCCCTCAGGAATTAGAGCAACCGAATCAGACTATTGGTTTCATAACCTTTGTATTGGTAAGGATGAATTCTGTACTCTTGTTTTTAAAACAGATACACTTAGAAAGATAGTAGACAAACTAGATACATTTAAAACTGTATCGGGTGGAGACAACAACGCTAGTCGTATGTTCCTTGTGAACTTACAGAAGTTATTTTCTTCTGATGTTATCAAAGCTTTTAAAGAGATTAAAGATGAAAAAGAAACAGACAAAAAAGTTGCCTAAACTAGATACGCTTGTAGAAGATATCTATAAAACGATAGGAGTTTTATCAGAAGATAAGGCTCTTAACATATCAGACGAAGACTATGAAAGGTTTGGTCAAGATATGAGTGATGCTTTAAAGGGGTGGGCAACCCCTCAGCCTAGACCTAAGGGTGGCTTAAGAATGTCTAACATCGGTAGACCATTAAGAAGATTGTGGTATGATTTAAATCTTAGCGGAGAACATCAAGAAAAAATTGACCCACCGACTTTCATTAAGTTTTTGTATGGTCATCTGTTAGAAGTGTTGTTACTTTTCTTTGTTCGTTTAGCAGGGCATGTTGTGTCTGCAGAACAAAAAGAAGTATCAGTAGAAGGTATTAAAGGACACATGGATTGTGTTATAGATGGGGAAGTTATTGATGTAAAGACTGCATCAGGCTATGCTTTTAAGAAGTTTAAAGAGGGTACACTCGCACAGAACGATGCCTTTGGATACTTACCACAGTTAGCAGGGTATGAGGAAGCAGAGCAGACTACTGAGGGAGGTTTCTTAGTAATGAATAAAGAAACAGGGGAACTAACCACGTTCATACCTGATGATTTAGATAAGCCTAACATCATACATAAAATAAAAGAAGTAAAAAAAGCTGTTTCCCTTGACAGTCCTCCGACTAGGTGCTATAATACTATAGCAGAGGGTGTATCAGGTAACATGAAATTACCTATGGGATGTCACTACTGCCCTCATAAATTTACTTGTTACGCAGACTCTAACGAAGGTCAAGGCTTACGGACTTTTGCGTATGCCAAAGGCAATGTATATTTAACTAATGTAGAAAAACTACCTAATGTAAAAGAAATAATATGAATGGGAAACAATCTAAACGATTAAGACAACAAGCAAAAGAATTAACAGTAGAGTGGATTCATTCTTTATTACCTGAAAAGGAAGCAGCTAAAGTAAACTTAACTAATTTTCAAGACCACATGCCTGACCAAACTCATGTCTATGCTAACAACAAAATTATGTTGTCTGCTTACTCAGAAAAATGGTTTGTCAAACAATTAAAAAAGGATTTTTATGAAAAGAGGATATAGAAAACCAAGGAAGATTAGACCTGTAGAAAAAGATTTACCTAAGGGATATGATTCAGGTTGGGAATACAAGCTACACATTGATAAGCTTTGTAAGTGGTCACACCACTCAGACAAAGTTGAGTATGTCATAGAGCATAAGTATGAGCCAGACTTTACTAAAGTATTTAATGGGACAGAATATTTATTAGAAGCTAAAGGAAGGTTTTGGGATTACAACGAGTACAATAAATACATTTGGATTAGAAAATCTTTGAAGGCTAATCAAGAATTAGTCTTCTTGTTCTCTAGTCCTAGCTCTCCTATGCCCCAAGCTAAAAGAAGAAAAAACGGAAGTAAACGAAGCCACTCAGAGTGGGCAGAAAAAAATAACTTTAGGTGGTTCTCTGAACACACACTACCTAAAGAATGGATAGAATAATTATGAAAGAAGATTTAGTAAACAGTCCTCCTCACTACAATCAAGGTGGTGTAGAGTGTATAGAAGCAATAGAGTCTATGCTGTCAGTAGAAGAATTCATCGGCTACCTACGTGGTAACTCTTTAAAGTACCGATGGAGGTTTCGTTATAAGAATGGACTACAAGATTTAGAAAAAGCTAAGTGGTACGAAACAAAACTAGAGGAGTTACTAAACAGTAAGAATGATTACATCAAGGAAAAGAAATGATTAAAGATAAAGTCGGTACTAAAGAATATTTAGGAATACAAATTGATTACGACAAAGAAAATAAATTAAATAAATTTAGTATAGATACTTTAAAGGACAGGTATCTTTACGAATCAGCAGGAGAAACACATGCACAAGAAGCCTTCGCAAGAGCCTCAGTCTTTGGAGCAACATTCAAAGGGGTCACAGATTTTGCTTTGGCTCAGAGACTTTACAACTACAGTTCCGATTTATGGTTCATGTTTAGCACTCCTATTCTTAGCAATGGGGGAACAAATAGGGGTCTACCTATTAGCTGTTTTCTCAATTACGTACCTGATAGTCGTGATGGGTTATCTGCTCACTATGATGAGAACATATGGCTCGCAAGTTCAGGTGGAGGTATTGGTGGATATTGGGGAGATATTAGAAGTAATGGCATCGCTACTGCTAACAATAGTCGTTCTACTGGTTCAATACCATTTATGAAAGTAGTTGACTCCCAGATGTTAGCGTTCAATCAGGGAGTTACAAGACGAGGTAGCTATGCTTCTTACATGGACATAGACCACCCCGAAATAGAAGAGTTTATAAACATTAGAAAAGAATCTGGTGGAGATATAAATAGAAAGTGTTTGAACATTCACAACGGAGTTAACTTAACCAATGATTTTTTACAGGCTGTACAAGAAGATGCAGACTGGAGATTGATAGACCCTAAGACAGGAGAAGCAGTTAAAACTATTAGTGCTAGAGATTTATGGTGGCAGATTATAAACACTAGGGCAGAGACAGGAGAGCCTTACATGGTTAATATAGATACCTGTAACGAAACTTTACCTAAAGAACAGAAGGCACTAGGTCTAAGTATTAAACAAAGCAACTTGTGTTCTGAAATAACTTTGCCTACCAACGAAGAACGAACAGCAGTATGTTGTTTGTCAAGTGTTAACTTAGAACATTATGATACTTGGTCAACCGACAACAATTTTATATCAGATTTAATTACAATGTTAGATAATGTTATTCAACATTTTATAGATAACGCAATAGACACAACAGAATTAGGAGACTACAATGCAAACTTTAAACGCTTTAAAAATCACATACGAGAAGGGAAGGAAGGCTTTACAAAGTCTAGCTTCTCGGCTTACAGAGAGAGGTCACTCGGCTTGGGAGCGATGGGCTTCCACGCATATTTACAAAAGAATGAAATTCCTTTTGAAGGAATATTTGCAACGGGGTTTAATAACAAAGCTTTTAACCACATTAAAACTAAGTCCGTGGATGCGAGTAAAGTTCTTGCAGAAAATCGCGGTGAAGCTCCTGACATTACTGGTACAGGTCTCCGTAACGCTCATCTTTTGGCTGTTGCTCCTAATGCCAGTAGTTCTATTATATGTGGTGGCACTTCCCCTAGCATTGAACCATATCGTGCGAACATATTTACGCACAAAACTTTATCAGGTTCGTACCAAGTTAAAAATAAATACTTAGATAAAATTATATCTAAAAAGAAAGGAAACAAAATTGATATTTGGAAAGAGATAACTGCTAATAAAGGTTCTATACAATCAATGCCTATCTTTACAGATAAAGAAAAAGAAATTTTTAAAACAGCAGACGAGCTGAATCAAATCTGGATAGTCGAACATGCTCACATGAGACAGCAGTATGTTTGCCAGAGTCAGAGTGTTAATTTATTCTTTGTATCTCCTAAAGCTACAGAGACTCAAGAAGTACACGATGATTACTTACAGTACCTAAACGATGTTCATTGGTATGCCATGCACAAACTAAAGTCTTTATATTACTTTAGGTCTGAATCTGCAAGGGATGCCGAGAATGTAAATATTAAAATACCTCGCATTAAATTAGAAGATGTAGAGTGTGTAGCCTGTGAAGGTTAAGGAGAACAACATGAGCCTATTAAGTACCAGAAACTATTACAAACCTTTTGACCATCCTTGGATGTTTGATTACTACGTATTACAGAATCAAATGCATTGGATGCCAGAGTCTATACCCCTGCACACAGACGTTAAAGATTGGCAGGAGTTATCACCCGTAGAAAAGAATTTACTTACACAGATATTTAGATTGTTTACACAGTCTGATGTTGATGTAGGTGCAGGGTACATTGACAAGTACATGCGTATCTTTAAGAAACCAGAAGCACGTATGATGATGGGGTCGTTTGCCAACATGGAATCAATACATCAACACGCTTACAGCTTACTGCTTGATACAGTTGGCTTGCCTGATGTAGAGTACAAAGCTTTTGCGGAGTACGAAGAGATGGCTAACAAACATAAGTACGTTACAGATTTTAAACCTACTATAAAAGATAAAAGAAGTATTGCTAAAACCTTAGCAGTCTATTCAGCTTTTACAGAAGGCTTGCAACTCTTCAGTAGTTTTGCAATCCTATTAAACTTCCCTCGCTTTGGTAAGATGAAAGGCATGGGACAGATAGTAACTTATAGTATTCGTGACGAGTCAATGCACGTTGAAGCTATGACTAAACTCTTTAGAGAATTTATACAAGAGAACATAGAAATCTGGACAGACGATTTTAAAGCAGAGATATATCAGATATGCAGAGAGATGGTAGAACATGAGGACAAGTTCTTAGACTTAGTGTTTGATATGGGAGACATACAAGGACTTACAAAGAAAGACATGTATGCTTACAATAGGTACATTGCCGATAGACGCTTACTACAGCTAGGGCTTAAAACGAATTATGACCAACGAGAGAATCCTTTAGGTTGGATTGATGAAGTAATGGGTGTTGAACACCAGAACTTCTTTGAAGGAAGAGCAACCTCGTACATGAAAGCAGGACTTCGTGGCAAGCAGGATTCAGTTAACTTTACGGAGATACAAAATGAAAGCAACGGAAGCTAATCTAATCAGTTGGAAATTAGTTATTGATTCTAATAATAAATTAGTAACAGAGATGTCTAGTTTACCTGAAAAAGAAATACATAGATTTCAAAAAGATGATAGACTTGTTATACTTAAAGCACTCAAAGAAGCTAAGATAGCTCTAGAGCCTTTACATAAAAAGATAGAGGCTCAATTAGATGCCGTATTTTAATTAGCCAAGGGATTTTTATTCCCTTCTTTAAG
>TARA_R110000803_G_scaffold43701_7_pt1 | contig 11293 bp, 24 predicted proteins | sample TARA_R110000803 | Tara Oceans TARA_R110000803 (sample SAMEA4397772) | marine metagenome | biome: Polar Biome; feature: [SRF] surface water layer (ENVO:00010504); material: water (ENVO:00002006), including particulate matter (ENVO:01000060) such as... | depth 5 m | reverse complement strand
GGATATCGCACCACGCTATGCAGCGGTTGACGCCGAGCGACTCCAGCCGGTCTAGCTGCTTGCAGAGCTGGCTCACGGTCACGATGCCCCTTGGCGCCCTGCCCGCAATCATGCCCTGGACGTAGGGGACCGCCTTGATTCCGAGGCTGGCACAGAGCTTGAGGTCGTCAGTCGGGTCTTCTGGTTGGCCGCTCCGGCTGGCGTAGTGGTACTGGGGCATGGCCATGATGGGGAAGCTGCACCCCTCGACCAGCATCCGCACCCACTGCTTGCTGTGCCGGTCTGTGCCCAAGGCATAGAGGCTCTTGGCGTCCACGGCACGGCTGACGTTCGCCACAGCCGCCGCGTGCTCGGCTGGCACCAGCTCGTCGAGGGGTTGGTACTCGTAGTCGGTCACGACCATATCGGTCTCGCCGCCGACGTTGTGGATCTCGCCGATGCGGCGGTTGGTCTGCTTGACGACCCTATCAATCCTCGCCCGCGATCCCCACCCCAGCCAATACTTCGGGAGCAGCCTGCCACCCATGACGGCTTGCACCGCCCAGTGTTCGGCCCCCACGTTCTTGAGGCGGGTGAGTACCTCGCCGACCTTGTGCTGTTCGCGGGGCGGGAACTCGCCGCCGGGCATGACGAGGATCTTCATGTTGCGCCGCTCCTAAACCATGCAAACACGGCCGCCGCAGCTGCCGCTACCCATGTGACGAGGATCGTCTTGATGACGGCCCCGTGTCGTAATGCCCGCCGCTCGATGCGGTCAACCCGCACGATGAGGCCGCGCTCTGGTTCGCCGTTGCCGGTCAACAGCTTCTCCATCTTGGCGACCGATGCGTGCGTCTGGGTGACCATCAACTTGACCTCAATGATTTCCTGGCAGGGAATCGGACCATTACACATTGCCGACTCCTAGTTCCTCTGGTTCTCAACAAACTTCCAGGTCGCGGGGCTCATGGCCTTGCTAATGGCCTTGCGTGCGGCGTCGGTGCCGAATGCGTCGTCGAGCCCGGGGCTGGCTTCCTTGCCCGCGTCGATGGCCTTGATGATCTGGACGGCCCGGCGTCGGTAGAACCACCCACCGACAACACCGCCCAAGATGGTGGCGATAGCCCCTGCTCGCGGGTCAATCAGTGTCACCAGTGATCCGATTTCAGCCCCCTCCTTGGCACCGAACTCCCCGGCCTGGGCCTTCTCGGCCCACTCAAGGGCCTGGGTCTCCAGCACGCCGAGGGCGGCGTCCACCCCGTCTGCCTGTTCCTTGGCCTCTCGGGCCAGCCTGATGGCTTCGGGGTCGCCCGACGCCTCTGCGGCCACCTCTGCCCGCTCGGCGGCTTCCTGGGCGTCCTGGGCGGCTGCACGGGCCTCGGCGAACGATGGGGCGAATGACTCGCACCCGCTCTGCCAGACGGCGACGATACCAAAGCCCGCGGCGATGCCGATGAACCAGCAGAGAAAACGGATCTTTTTCTTCGTCATGCCCTACTCCTGGTGTTCTCGGCGTTTCTGATACCACATCTGGGTGGCCTCGTCAAAATCATCATAGCACGGCTCCTCTACTTCCGGTTCCAGATACCCCAGCCTCTCCATGTCCAACAATACCAGCCTGCGGCACGGGGCACAATACCGCTCGCCCGGCAAGGGCTTGTTGAGTCGGCAGCGTTGGCAGCGGAGGATCATGGGGCACCATTCCGCCCCTTCAGCCACTTGTGGGCCAACACCGTCACTATAACCGGGCTCACTATGTACGCAGTGGCCGGCCAAATCCACTCCCCAGACCCGACCGCAGACGCTATGCCACCGATGCCGGTCACCCTCAAGAGCTGAACGGACCCCGCCGACAGGGCGCTGCTGTAGGCGTTGGACCCACTGGCAGAGCGATACCGCCAGAGGTAGACCACGGCCTCGACAGCACCGACAGCGGCAAGCATAAGAACAAGGCTATTCGTCATCATCCTCTTCCTCTCCACTTTCGGCCTCGGGCTGCATGTTCGCCAGCGCCTCCTCCAGCACGCCAAATACCGCCGCCGGGTTGCTCTGCCCCCAGTCGATGTAGACCTCCCCGGCCTTACCGCGGGTTGCCACTATCACAACCACCACATCCGCCGACGAACATTCCTCGCGGAGCCGGTTGCAGGCGGCGGGCATCAGCTCGCCCGTGAGTTCAAGGAGCTTCTCAGTCGTGGTGCGACGCTTAGCCATCGGTCCTCCAGTAGTACACAGCCCGGCCCATCCGGCCAGTCACTGTACGCTGCAACCCCTCCTTGGCATCGAGTACCCCGCTCATCTTGGCATCTCGTAGCCGCTGCTGTACACGGTTTCCACCCCACCCCGTAGCAACTCGAAACTCGGCGGACGTGAAAGACCCTGGGGGGCGGAGGTCGTCGTTGGTGGCGGTGAGTCGCTCGATGGCTGCGACAAGTTCCGCGTCGATTGCAGGGCGGTCAACTCGCTCGGTAGTATCCACGATCCGTCGTCCTCCTCTCGGGCAAGCCAGACGATGCACTTGCCGGCCTTGGTCACAACACCGTAGGCGAAGCCGTGCTGGTGGCGCAACGACCCAAGCTGGTGCCGGTTGTAGTCCATGTCCAGATAGCACAGGCAGCCAGACTGGTAGCCCGTCGCCTGATCGTCCCGCCCGCTAGTCTGTACCTCGATGGCGTGGCCGTGCCCGATGATGCACGGGCCGTAGACGTTGGCGTGCTGGCGGGTCATGTTCTGCCCAGCCGAGTAGCCATGCAGAACCGAGTGATCGCCCAGCGTGAGTATGCCGTTCCGCTTGCAGTAGGTGATGACGTTGTGGGGTGGCAGGCGGTCGCTGATCTGGTCAGCCATCATGCGGGCCAGTTCGCGGATTGGCCCCTCGCTGTTGGTCTCGTGGAGGGCGCGGTTCAGCCGCCAGTCGTGGTTGCCGAGCAGGCGGTCAGCCGGGTTCCACCGCTTGAGGAACTCGCACCCGGCGTCCAGGTCGGCCAGCACACCCTCCCGCTTCTCGTCGTCAGACGCACCACGCCGTAACCACCTAAAGTCCCAATGGTCGCCACCGGCTATGCGTCGGTCTGGCTTGAAGTGCTTGGCGAACTCGAACGCCGCCTCGACAGCACCCCCGTCGGCTTGGTCGCCATGCGAATCGAAGAGAGCCATCCAGCGATAGTCGATCATGGTGGTGATGCTACCCTATGTTGGGGGGTCGTGTCAATAGCCCCTCTTGAGATGCCCGCTCCCACTTTGCCAACTGCTCGCGGATGGTGGTGATCTCGCTAGCCTGCTTCCGAACGAACGCCTGCACCACGTCGTCGATGGCTTGTTCTTTGATGGTCCTGGCCATGTCACGCACCCCCTTCGCGGCGTCGGTTGCGGAGCGGGCTGCCTCGCGCCGGATGTTCAACTGCCTCACACTGTCTGAAGTCCAGCCTTGTGGATATGGATCCTCGCGGAGCGCATCCACTTCCTCCCTCAGCACCACCGCCTCGCGGGCCGCGGCGATGAGGGTGGGGGCGTCGTTGCGGAGTCTTTCGATATACGCGGCGGTTGGCAGGTTGTAGTTGATGTGGGTCAGTGGCCCACTCGTCGCCGCCTTCTCCAGCCTCTCCAACTCCACCAGCACCGCGTCTAGGTCAGGCATATCAAGCTCCATTCAGCCGCAACAACTGCGACTTGATTTCATCGTCACCGCACGTCGTCACCAGCCCGCACTCGGCCATCCACGTCAGCCGCCAGGGCTTGCGGAGTGGTCGCCAGAGGACGACGGGTACTCCGTCTCCGAATATCGGAGCGCCGCTTCCAACTTCATATCCACCATACTCTGGGCGGTTTGCCATCGCCTGCTCCCACGCATGCCGCAGCACCGCCCCACCCAGGCCCATCGACTCGTACCCAAACTTCACCTCGATGTGAACGTTGGGCAGGCCCGGCACCCGCAGGTCGTCGGTGCTGTAACCGTTGCGGCCGTTCCGCTCGGACTCGAAGCCGAGCTTGGTGAGGTAGGCCGCTGCCTCTCGCTCGCCGCGTGCGCCCTTGTCGCGTGACTTCTTGCCGCTCATACCCCAATCCCTTCCAGCCCCAGCGCCGCCTCGACGGCATGCACGGACTCGGTAAACTCGCCCCCCTCGTCGTACTCCCACACCGCCTGATTGTACTGGCACAGCGGGTGCCGGTTGTGCTTGCTACGCCCCATCGCCACCGCGATCTGGGGGTAGCTCATCGGGCGCAACTCGGTAGTGCCCCTACCCCAGTCGGTCTTGATGTGCCGCCGCATCAGCAGCACGCACAGGCGGCGGGCCCGTGGCCGCGGCTCGTTCTTCCAGCGGCCTAGCAGGTCGTCCTCGGTAACGCCGGTCTGCTCGCACACGGCGGCGATGATATGTTGTGGGGTGGTCACGGCTTGGCTCCCTTCACCAGCTTCGCCCGCCTCTCGGCCCACCACGCATCGCAGTCTGCAAGGAGTTCGGCGCGTGCTTCGGCCTCGGTCTCGTAGACGACACCGCCACGCCATTGCGATCCGCCGCCGTAGAACGCATCGGTCTTGGGCGGCTCTCGCGTGAACAGGGCATAGCCACAACACCACACCGGATACACCTCGTCATAGACCCCGTTCGAGTTCATCGCCCGGTAGATGTTGTACATCCACCCCTTCACTGGCTGGGCTTTCGAGCCGGTCCCGGGCTTGATGATGCTCATGGCTTGGCCCTCGCGGCTTCGGCGGTGGCCTTGGTTGAATAGCAGCGATTTATTTCAGCCACCCTCCACACCATCCAGTTCTGCCGATGAGCCAGCCCCGGCGTCCCGTCGTGGCGATCTACCCACCCCCACAAAGGCATCCCCGGCACCACCACCACCCCGTCCGCCGTCACCGGCAGCTTCTCGACCACAGCGAGCAGGTCGCGGATGATGGTGGCGGCGGCGTCCTCGTATCCAGTCGCCGCCGGTTCGTATGCGGCCAGCCATTCCTGGCTCCTCTCAATCACGTCATTCATCGCTATCTCCTTTCAGTTAGCACTACGCCTGCGCCACTCCTCTTGCCGATCCTTGCGTGACTTCTCGTTCTGCTCCGGCGTGCGCCCGACCACCGCCGCCAGCAGCGGGTGGACATCCTCGCCGAGTTCTCGCTTGCGGCGGGTGTACTCGCGGAGACCGATCCGCTCGCCCTCGAATGGGGTGGCAACATACTCACCGCTGGTGGGGCGGTAGGCGGCCGGGCCAGCCGCGGCTATCTGGAACTTGACGAACAGGTCTTTCGGCGTCGGCGACTTCCAGCGGGTGGTCATGCGGTGCTCGCGCATCACCGCGTCGATCTGCTCGGTGCCGAGGTTGAGCTTGCTAACCCGCTCCCAGAACGTCGTGTGAAGTTCGTTGGTCCAGTCCGAGGACGGCCAGAGCCCGGCGAACGTCTTGCTGGCGGATGCGATGTTCATGGGGGGCCTCCTTCCAACACCTCGTATCGAAGTGCTGCCAACTCAGCCTCGGCACGCTCGGCACGCAGGGTCGCGGCTGCTAGTTGGGTGCGGAGTCCTTCAATCTTGTCGGCCATATGATCTGCGGCATCGCACCCGTAATCGCCACACCCCACACGACCGGCCGCCGTACTCAGCCGCTCGTCATCTGCGTTCATCGCCCCCCGCAGTTTTTCGATCTCCCGCTCGGCGGCGGCGAGTTGCTCGCGGAGGTCAACGATCATCTCTGCCAACTCGGCGTTATCGTCGTCGCGTGAGCAAAGTTCACACTGACGACCGAGTGAACCATGCTGGCATATCTCTCCGAGTTTCCACTGTCTCATCCCTGCGCCTCCCTTGCCGCCCTCGCCTCGACCTCGCGGGCGATCCCGTCGTGGTCGAGTTGGGGCGTGCCGTTGCTGTTTGTCGCCCATGCTGCCCGGTCATCAGCCCACCGCTCTTGGTTGAGCCACGTTGCGGGGTACGCAATGAATCGAGTTTCTCCCCGCCCGATATCACTGGCGGCGTAGTCCTTGGCCCCCTGAACGATCGCCTCGAATTCCCCACCAGCAGCAGCCAGAGCCTTACCCCAAGACTTCCGGGCCTCAGCCTTCGCGGTCTTCCGTGGATAGACCTCCCAGAAGGCGTCAAACTCGGGCGCGTTCACCGCCTTGGGTGGTGCTTTTGTTCTGACCTCTGACCTCTGATCTCTGACCTCTGACCTCTGTACCGTTACCAGCGGCGTTACATCGGCGTTACTCCGGTGTTTCACAACCCGCCCTCTGGTCGCTACACGGGCGGATTCCTCCCGCACCATTCGGCGGTTGTACGCCACCCCCTCATCGGTGCGGGACAGCACGCCGATCCGGTCGAGAGACTCCAGGCCGCGGCGGACGTTGCCCGGCGTCTCGCCGACCATGCCCGCGAGTTCCTGATCCAGCACGGCCGTCCCCGAGGGGTGCAGCAGATAGCCCCTCTGCGGGCTCGCCCACATCAGGCACAGCATGTCGATCCAGAGGCCGCGGGCCGCCAATGGGCATCCACGGACGCCTGCGTCGGACAGCCAGTCGGACGGGTAGAACTTCATCCAGGGCAGGGAGTTGGCCATCAGGGCCCTCCGATCTCGAAAGGGACCACGCAGCCGCTCAGGCCGTCGTAGCCCCCGTGAACGGAATCGACCGCGCCACCCTTTCGAGTGCCGCGGCCGTTCCGAGTTGCCATCTCGGATCTGGCCTGCCTACGGGTGGTGGCGAATCGTTGTAGGCCAGAAAAGAGAACTCGCCCGCCGCTGGATGTGGGTCCGCCGCGGGCGAGCGAGTTCTGGGGGAACGAGATGTATCTTGCGGACCCACAGCCAAAGGTACAGGCTGGACCTCTGGATGTCAAGCGGCTGCCGATCATTTCTCGCTCCGAGGGGGGGCGGCCTCCAGATATGCCCTCACGAACGTGGCGGCGACTTGAGGGACGATCGCATTGCCGTAGCCCCGCAGCAGCCCCACTCTGCCTGGTACCCCATGAGCCAGCGGGAATGTTCCGGGTTCAACGCGGCGGGCTTTCCCGTCCCGGCAGGGGATGAGGTCGGAGGGGTGCCAGTGAGAAAACGGTTCAGGTCTCTGCCGAGGCACTTCTGGGGAGAGTCTGGGGCCGTCCTCGACCCCTCGCAGTTGTCGCTGGCCTGCGGCGTCGCCCACCCCGCCAGCCTCGCCGCCGCCTGCAAGTCTCCCCCCCCGCTCGCCGTCCGGCCTAGCTCCTGCTTCCGCTCCCCCGACTCGGCACCCCCGGTAGGGGTTCTCGGCGTCGGCCACCCCGCCAGCGTTGCCGCCATCCCCAGCGTCAGGCCGAACCCGTTGCCGTTGTAGCCCTTCGCCTTGCACTCCTCCCGTCTCGCCTCCCAGTTCGAGTCCGTCACCCCGAACGCCCCCCCGTCCGGCGTCGGCCACCCACCACAACCGCTGTCGGATGTGCGGTGCCCCGACGCCCGCAGCGCACAGATCGGCGGCCCCAACGGCATAACCCAGTGATTCCAGGTCAGTTCGTACTCCGGCGAGCCAAGCCCGTCCATCAGCACTAGCAACCTGTTCACCAAAGACCGTTGCAGGCCGGCACTCCGCGATGAGGCGGAAGAACTCAGGCCAGAGGTGCCGCTCGTCGCCCTCAGCGCCTCGCTTGCCTGCCGAGGAGAACGGCTGGCAGGGGCATGAGCCTGTCCAAACAGGCCGGTCATCTGGCCACCCAGCGAGCTTGAGGGCGTAGTCCCATCCCCCGATTCCGGCAAAGAAGTGGGCTCGGGTGTGAGGCTTGAGGTCGGCGGCGGTGATTTCTTGGATGGGTCGGTCATCGACTACTCCGTCTGTGATGTGGCCAGCCTTGACCAGTTCGCCCAGCCATGCACAAGCCTTGCGGTCGTTGTCGTTGTAGATGGCGGTCATGGCGTGGCCTCCACGGCTAGTCCTCCTCGGCTGATTGGACATCGAACAGGTCATCGGTCTTGCCGTTGGTCTGCGATGCCTCCAGGTTCCGCACCGCCTGATTGAAGTAGGCGGTCTTGAGTTCGATACCCACCCCACGCCGCCCGTTGATGACCGCCCCGTAGACCTCGGACCCCACGCCCATGAACGGGGTCAGGACCGTCTCTCCGGGGTTGGACCGCAACACCACGGTACGCTCGATGACATCGAGTTGTAGGGGATGCATGTGCCGCTCGTCGGTTTCCTCGCGGGTCTCTTTGTACGGGAGGGTCCGACCGCATCTCACATCATCCCAGAACGCCGAGGCGTATTGCCGCCAGATCCAGTGCGAGTACCTGTTCTCTCGCTGGAGCCCAGTCCAGCCACGATACCTGTAAAGGTCGGCGGGGATCTCCCGCTCCCCCGCGTACTCGAGCAAGCCGACAGGGTGGGCAATCGGGACCGGGTTCTCGCCACGCTTTCGGAACAGCAAAAGGCAGTCGGCACTCGCCACGTCACACAGCGACGAATCATCGACTACCTGCTTGTGAGCCAATCCCCTCGCCATTGTGCGGAGCCTCACGGCTAGGGGCTCCTTCCAGACAAAGTGCCTCGCCCAGAAGTGCCAGCCGTTTGCCTCGTGCAGCCTGATGATGTCACCAGGGAAGTCGGCCAACCCACCTACGCCCTTGTTGGGTACGTCCATGCAATGCACAGCCGTAAACCGCCCCGGCATGGTGGCCCGCTGGATCTCTTTGACCACGAACTCGTAATGCTCAAAGAACTCGGGACGGGTGCGGGCGTTGGATAGGTCTCGCTCGGACGATGAGTAGTGGTACAGGCACCCGCCACCATCGGCGGCAAACGGGGGCGAGTATACAGACAAGTGAACCGACTCGTCGGGTATCGTTTGCAACACCTCGCAGCAGTCCCCGTTGTAGAGGGCGTACTTGTCGGTGATGACTTGGGAATCTACAGCCATTGCGGCATCCTTTCGGTTTGATTGAACTCGCGGAGGGGGTTGATGTTCATGGCGTCGGACATATGGTGGACCAATGATCGGAACATTCGCTCCGCCGCGTCCGACTTTCGGCGGAGGTTCTCAAGCACTCGCAGCTCGCCGTCCGAGCAGATGATGGACACCTTGACGGGTTTCTTCTGGCCGAACCGCCAGCACCGCCGCACAGACTGGTAGTACTGTTCCCACGAATGCGATGCGAACGTGACGACGTTGGAGCAGTGCTGCCAGTTGAGACCGTAACACGCTATCTTGGGCTTGACAATCAGCACCGGGAGCGAACCGCCCGAGAATGCCGCGAGGGTCTCTTCCTTCGCGTCGTCAGACATGGACCCCGACACCTGGGCGGACCCTTGTATCATCTGCTCCATCAGGTCTGCCTCGGCATTCAGGTGGCACCATATGACAGAGCATCCCTTGTGGTTCTCTACAATCTCTGCGGCCTTGGCGCACCTCGCGTCGATGGTGTCTCGCCGCTCTTCCCTTTGCTCTCGCAGGTCTGTCGCCGGCATGGCGAACAGCATACCCGCCCTGGGGATAGACGCCTGCACAACGAACTCGGTCTCGATGAGTTTGGGCAGAGAGAACCCGTCGTCGTCAAAGCCCAGGTCGGACGGGGACCGGCACGAACGAGACCACGAGCATACCCACTTCCAGAACGGCTCCTCAGCGTGCCCCTTGAATCGGTACGTCTTGCGGCCCCACCCGAGGTAGTCCTTGATTACGTCCTCCTTGAAGAACCGGGAGAGAACGTCTTGATACCCCAGGTGGCCTAGTGCTTCGGATGACGTGCCGAGCTCCTGGTAGTCATTGGGCGCGGCGGTTGCCGTGCAGAGTAGGCGGTATTGGATCGTCCGCATGAACTCGGTCACGGCGGCTTTGGTCTGCCCGTTAAAGTTCTTGAGGATGCTTGACTCGTCACACACCACGCCGGCGAAGTCGTCGGGGTTGAAGTAGTGGAGCCGCTCGTAGTTGGTCACGACGATGCCGTTACCGTGAACGCCGTCCCGAGATTGCATGGCCTCGACGCCGAACTTCTCGGCCTCCCTGACGGTCTGGGCACCAACGGCAAGCGGAGACAATACGAGTACCGGCTTATTGGTCTTCCTCACCACGTTCTCTGCCCACACTAACTGCATCGGGGTCTTGCCCAATCCGCAGTCGGCGAAGATGGCCGATCGCCCTTGCCTGATAGCCCACTCGGTGAGGTGCGTTTGGAACGGGAATAGGAAGTCGGGCATCCACACAGGGTCGAAGCCCTGGGTGTTGCCCACCTGTGACTTGGAATCTAGGAATGTTCTATAGGAACTCAACGGTTGTCTCCTTGTCTATCTGACCACCAGCACGCCCGGCGCTTGACCATCTGCGGCTGCTGGGTGAAGAGGTGCGGGGTTGGCATGGCTAGTGGTCCTCGCTGGTGAGGGCGGCGGTTGCTATCTGGTATGTGACGCTTGGCGGCTTACCGCCACCACCAGCAATCCTCTGGTGGGACACAATGTTCTCCATCGCCTCCCTCAGCCTCGCGTTCTCGCGTGCTGCGGAGAGCAGGGCGGGGAGATTGTCCCTCACAATGTCGGGCCTCACCACCCCGTCCAGTGGCCCGGCCAACAGCCGGTCAAACTTCGCCAACACGGCCGCGCTCAGTTGCTCGCTCATGGTGTTCCCTTCGCTTTCGGTTCCTCTACAACTCTGTCCGCAGTAACCCTCGCACGCTGCCCGTCGTCGGTCTCAACCACGGCGACCCCTATGTGGTCAAGCCAAATCCAGCCAGCCACCACCACGCCGGGGAAGCCCTTGTAGCCCGCGGGCGTGCAGAGCTTGACCACTACCCGCTCACCGGCCAGCCACAAGCGGCCCGCCTTGGTGCGGTTGGCCTGTGCTTGGGCGAGGTTGTTGGTGTGGGGTGGTTTGGGCATGGCTACATCATCTCCGCCCAGCCAGCCACCATCTGGCGGAGCTCGCGGTCTGTGAGTTGGACTAGTGCGACTGCGCGAATGGTATTGTCAGACATATCGTCATCCGCCACACTCACCCGGTAGGACGCCCTCGTCTCCACGGGCGGGGGCATAGCGTCCTTCTCGGGCTGCGTGAAGTCTTCATCATGTTCAATTTCCATCGTGGTCTCCTTTATTGACCTGTGTGGTTCTTTGGATTCACTGCGTCCGACAACTCGAACCAATCGACGTAGATGCGAGTGCCACCAGCAAACAGTTTGCACTCGGGATCGTCGTCCATTGCCATGCTCAGGCGGCGCAAGGCTTTGGACGCCGACCTTGCCGCCGCCCTCGTCTTGCGGTTGGCATCTGACTGGACAGATGCCGCCATTAGTACGGCGTCTACGCGGTCGATCTCGTGTCCTTCAATCCCAAACTTTTCCATCGCAATTCTCCTTTCAAGCCCCCACC
>TARA_R110000803_G_scaffold169760_1_pt1 | contig 11305 bp, 6 predicted proteins | sample TARA_R110000803 | Tara Oceans TARA_R110000803 (sample SAMEA4397772) | marine metagenome | biome: Polar Biome; feature: [SRF] surface water layer (ENVO:00010504); material: water (ENVO:00002006), including particulate matter (ENVO:01000060) such as... | depth 5 m | reverse complement strand
AATTTAGCTACTGCTAATAACTCATTAGTATCATTATACAAACCTACGGTTGTAATATATGTTTGAGGATTGTTAATAAAAGAAGGAAAAATAATTTCACCGGTTGAGCCTGAAATAAATGATGGGTTTTCAGAATAATTATAAGCTGATGTTCTAGGTCTTACAAATATAAAATCAGATGTAATTGTTTCTTCAGAATTTAATCTAAAAGGAACAGCATTTGGGTTTACACCTGAAGAGCTTATTGCTGAATATAGGGTAGCATTTGCATTATCTGATGCATCATATGATACATTACCTGGAGAATAAGATCCAGAGAAACCTAATGCTAAACCTCCCTCAGCTACTGAAGCAGTTAATGCTAGTGGATTTAATAAAATACAACCAATATCTGGTAATAACCATCCATAAGATCCAGAAGTTGTTGTGTATCCATTTCCATCTCCATCTTTAGTGGATGATGTTCTAACACCTTGTGATCCGGATATTAATTGAAATACTCTACCAGCTTCGTTGAATACCACTGAAGGAACGTATGCACTATTATCAGTTAATTCAATCTGATCACTTCCATTTCTTATACATAATGTTTGTGATTGTAAGAATATTTTTTCTTTATATCTTGCTCGCTCAACAGGCATTGCAAAGAATTCAGATGATGTTATATTACCAAATATAAAATCTGTGTTTTCATCTCCTAAAACTAAATTTTGGTATTGACCATAAATTGTAGATGTTGGGGATTTACCATCAACCGATACGTTGTAGTTTGCACTACCTGAACCAGATGAATTACCATAAGCAATAGCAAATTGAATTTCTGATGTTGAATCTGTAGATGCGGTTTGATATACATTTAAATAATATAAACCTGATGAACCTGCAGCTTGTGTTGATGAGGTAAAAAAGGTTGCTAAGGAAGGTTGTCCTCCAGACCATAGTGTTGCTGAAATTGAATCAGCGGATACTACGAAATCGTCGGTTTCTAATCTTGTGAATGCCATATTTTATGTTTTATGATACTTTTGTTACTGTAATAGGGATAGTTAATCTAGCACCACTGTCATTACCAATTACTGTTAATGTAGCATATAAGGCCGTATTTGTGCCAAATAATGTATTAATTGTAGTTGCTCTAAAGTTAATTGTTGTTCCTATAACTGTTTTAGACACAATTGTACCTACTGTTGTTGTAGAATTTAATGCTTGTACTTCTGGGGTATTAATACCAACACCTTCAAATGTAGACATTAATCTAACATCTGAAATGGTTGCTGTGTAACCTGCTGATTCTGCTGTATCTCCACCTAAGTAATTTAATGTTTGAGGTGTAACTGCTAGTCCAGCACCTTGTGGAATAGTAATTGCTTCTGTACCTAAATTTAATATAGGTAATTTAGCGGTTCCACGAGGTAAAGTTGTTAACTTGTATTTCATTGTTTGCGTTTCCTGAGGAAATGCTTCAAGTAAAGGCATATTGTCGATTGCTTCACCATAGTATGCAGAACCTGAGGGGTGATTTGGATTATATAGTGTATAATCGATTTCGTCATCTGCTAGTGCAAATTGTGTGATTTGAAAAGTAGAGTTATTTTGAGCTAAAAGTTCACGACCTTTAGTTGTCAAGATAGCATCTACGGTTACCACATTGTTGTTTAAGTATCCCATTATTAAGTTATTATTTTATTATAAATATGTTAAATTATTCCTTTTACGTCAAAATCGCTAATATTTGAATCTAATGCGTTTTTAAAGTTATCAGATGTGTTTTCCGTGAATATAAAACCACTTCCTACGGCAGACCCGCTTAAAGCAATATTTGTGTAAAGCTTACTAGCATCCGGAAGAGCATCGTAAAACATAAATTGATTTAAATTAGAAGTTGTTTGGACTACGGGTTTATCTAGAGTAATAAATACTTTATCACTACTACCAACTTCAACAATTTGAACTTGTGTAATTGTGTATCTATTATTTATAGTATTTTGAAATCCTCCTGAGAATTCACTAAATAAAATATATGATCCTACTGTAGGTAATATAAAATTTATTTGATCGTCATATCCAATTCTAGCCGCTGATGGGGTTCCTGGGTTTATTTGATAATATTTTCCGCCGCTCGTAGACAACATCTTTGTTGATAGTGATGTATCTGTTTCTAATATATTTGGAGTACTAGCATCTATTTCAAACCAAGAGCCATATACTAAATCAGAAGCAAATATATTCATTGTTAAATCACCTCCAACAGCACCCATACTACCATCTGTATCCATATTAGCTTTTGAAACTGTTATAGTATCTCCTGAAGCATATGTTCCACCAGTTCCAACATTAGAAATTGTTACTCCTGTAATCTCAATACCATTTGATGATGTTACTATTACTGTTGCTCCTGTTCCTGTTCCATTTGAAGTGGTAGGTAGAGGAGATGTTGTTCCTCCATTACTAACAGTTTTGGTTACAGATATTGTTAATGCTTCAGATGCATTAAATTGTCCAGGTGCGGTAGGACTCAATGTTACACACTGGAGATCATCACATACGAGAAGACTACCTGAATATTCAAAAGCATCAGTACCTGTATTATCATATATAGAACCTGAAGCGGTTGTTAAGTATGTGTTAAAATATGTAAATGGTTCTTTAACCTTATTTTCTTCTGATTGTAAAGATGATAATGTACGAGATGAAATAGAAGCTGAGTTGTATACTGTTATTTGTATTGGGCTGTCTCTAACAAATGAACTAATTCCATTCCAATAATAAGGAGAGTTTATTTTTGGTTGTAGAGTATTTCCTTGAGAATCAAACATAAATTGAGTCTTTAAAAATATTGTTTTTTCATACCCTCCATTCAATAAATCACCAGTTCCACCTCCATTATAAAACAACCCATAACTACCATATTGGTCTATTACTGCTGTTTTACCAAATGATTCATCACCGCCCCAAACTTCTCCTATATTTAAACCATCATTATATAATGATCCTGATGGAGTCCATTTATTTAAATATAAACCTTCGTTTCTACTCCCTAAATATCTAGGTCGGATTTGGCGGGCTAGAGTATAATTTGATGCTTGAACTCTTGCAGGTGTTGCTGAGCCACTTAGTATTGCTTGTGTATTTACTGCTACAATTGCATTTGAAGAGTAATCAACATCTAAGAAGAATGGGTCTTGTCTATCGTTTAGTGTATTGTTAATAATAGGATTGCAATCGCTATTAAAGAAATTTTGAGGAACAAAGGGTTCCATTACTACTAATGACTCATCCCATAGTGAACCTGAGTTTATTGTTACGGAGCCAGTGGCTGTAGGTGTAAGTGCAAATAGACTTGTTCTAATTGTTAAAGTTTGTTTTGAGTTTACTTCTAAAAGATAATATCTAGTACCATCTACGGCTTGTTGTACTTGGACATTTGTAATTGTTAAATTTACATCTTTACCCCCAGTAAAGAATTTTCCAGTTACAAGTGGTAAAGCACCACTATTCGATGTCCATCCTGTAGCAAAATCTGCTGTAAAGTTTGAGGATGTCCACTCACCAGGAATTACTAATTGGGTAATATTAGGAATAAAACTACTTAAATTAAGATCATTCCCTGTTTCCTCATTAATGCTTATTTGGGTTATCTGGAAATCATAATCTTGATAAATAGAGGTAGAAATATATCTCGCAGTATTTACAAACCAATATTTTATTTGTCCTGACCCCCCACCATAATATCTTACTTGTCTCCAACCTGAACCAGCATTATTAGAATAAAAGGATGCTGAGTATTGAATTTCTGTTGTAGATACTGTTTTAAATGGATCACATTCTGGGTTCATTTCACCATTAGTGGCTATAAATTCCGATCCACTAAATTCTCCATCAAAAAATTCATGTTGGGTTGATGAAGTATAAGATACAGGGCCTTGTATTGTATCGTTTATACCCGACCAACTTTGTGTAATTGGGGATATATTAAACCCAGCACCACTAGCCGATATTTCACCGTTTAACTCAGGCATTACACCACCATTACTGCCAGTAATAGTATACATTTGGATAGGAGATCCAGATACTTCTATATTTTCAAAAGCAAAGGGATCATTTAAATGTTGAAATGAAGTTGTTGTAAGTGTATCTAATTGAGGTACAGGGTATTTATTTCTTTCTAAGATGTGTTGTTTGATTACAATACCGGTTGCTAAAGATGTTCTAGCAGGTACGTAATCTTTAATCATTTTGAATAAAGCATTATCATAATATCTAATTAATCTAATGTAGTCCCAAATATCATAACTGTGGGTGTATTTTTCAAAATAATCATTTCTTAATCCATCTAAAGCGGGATATGATTCTGCGGATGACGATACTAATCTTGGATCACCTATATATTCACCAATATTAAAATAACCAATTGATGAATTTATATTCTCATTGATTTCGTTTTGTGGGGAAAATGCTACTTCTAAATAATTTATATCATCAATATAACTTGAACTTGGTTCTACTTTTTGTTGAACTGTAATCTTAGATGATAATACTTTATTTGTAGGTGTATTTGATAATGATCCTGTATAAGGTAAATCATTACTTAATAGTTTTATTTTATTTGAAACAATATTTTTTACACCTGCTGGTATTTGGTCATAAAAAATGTAGTCTCGATTTATATTAAATGTAGGACTTCCAAATATTTGAAAATTACTATTAGAAGTAAAGGATGAAGTTGCTATCCAAGATCCTGTTACTTTAGGATGCATAGATATAGAAGATGTATATAATTGACCACCTAGAGGTGCTCTAAATGCTAATTCGTTAGGACCTGAATTGAGTGTATTACCTTCAATTGAGTTAGGATTCATTGTATAATCCCTAAAAACACCATCATTTATTTCTGTGTTATAATATCTAATTTCTTGATATGAACCTGTGAAATTTTTATAATTATTACTTCCTATATTTATATCACTACCATTATTAGTACCAAAATAAGATGTGGTTGCCGATGTCCAACTATTAAAGCCAGCTCCGGAAGCAGATGCTGATTCTATGAATCCTATAGATGAACCATCATTACCTTCATATATATTATTAGCGGCGTATAGTGTATAATCGGTACCGTTTCTGTTAACCATAACGCTCCACCAACCACCATCATAAAATGGTAAGTATACGCTAGCAGACACTGTAGGTGCGGTAGCAAAGTCGGGTATAAATTTTAATGTAGCAAATTGATTTTCAACATCAGGAATAGACCCTGAATATGAACCACTTGTATATCCTGAACCTGTATATTCTAATACTAATGCTGTGTCTGTTCCATTATCTAAACTCCATAATGATTGTGATACATTATCTATACCCGATTGTAATCCGGGGGTTTGGAATCTTAATTGAATAGAAAGGGGATTTGATTCTTGCCATTCGCTATTTAATATCCAAGGAGTTTCAACATATTGAGAAGCAGGTGTAGTTATATCTAATTTATAATTAAATTGATGATCCCAACGATCCCAATCATTAGCTTCATTTTTATCTTTACCTCCAAATTCACTAATACGTAATATAGTATCAGGCACACCAAAAAGATTAATTAACGCTCTTAAACCTGCATTTGTTCCCTTTTTCTTTAATAGATAAGGTAAGTTATGATATATTTTTTTATATGATAATTTTACAAAATCATCAATTGTTGGTACTTGATCAGTATCAATAGATGATGTAACATAATTTGTAATATATTCACTACCTGTTGATGGGGATGTTGCTCCTGTGGATGAAAGACCTATTAATGAACTATAAATATTTTCTAAAGTAAATGAACTATCATATATTTTAGTACCTAAAGATTCTAGGACTGTGCCTACTAAATCTTTAGAAACACCTTCGTAAATATTAGAATTAGCATCTAATTTACTTGTAATTTCTTTAGTATATAACCAAATTTCATCGAAAAATTGACCTATCATATTAGTAAATAATAAGTAGTTTGTATTACTACTATTAGATCTAATAAATTCAGGTACAACAAATTCTAAATTGTTTTGATTTTGATTATCATATGATGAAGCAGTAATTGATTGATCATCAAACCAGGTAACAGCTGCTGCATCTGTAGGGGGGACTAATATATATGGAATTACACTATTAGACTTAGGCCATGATTTTGAACCTGAATCATAATATAAGTAACTTTCATATCCATCAAAACTAGTAATAGTAGTTTGAATATTTTGTGTTAAAATATTTTTACTTGAAGATACAATTGGTGATCCTGATGAAGGTCCTGTTATTGTACTATATAATAAATTTAATTCTGCTTGAGATGATGATATTTGGGTTAATTTTTGTTTAAAATTAATTAATCTTTCATTTGCAGATGAGAAAAATACAAAATCTTCATAATCAGTATAATCCACAGTTAATGTTGCAGATGATGAGGATATATCAGCCATTAATTCTGATAAAGAACCAGATAATGTTGTAGAAGTTATATCAGAATATGTTCTATATGTTGTTAAAGGACCGGTTTGGTCTTTTATAGGAATATTATAATTAGCTGGTGATAATTTGATTGATGTATCTTCAACTTCAATATTAGCAGGATAATCGATTTGATATCCTACAGATTCACCTGTTTTTGTTATAATATATAATTCACTTTTTTGACCAATATTAGTTGGAAGTGGTTCATATAATTTAATTAATAATGATATAGATTTAGTGTCTAAATCAATTTCTAATAAAAGATTAATACCTAATAAATATAAATTATCTCCTAAATTAAGGTAAAATTCATCAAAATATCGATCATCATTAAATAATTTTTCTTTAAACTCGGTGAAAAATAAAGATGTTTCTGTTCTAAAATTATCTATTTCAGTTACTGATTGGAATTCAGGTAAATCATCTGGGAATTGGAAATTAGAGATATTATTACTACTTAATCTAACTTCTGTTCTAGAAGGTGATATTTCACTAATATAAAATAAATTATTAGGATCTGAACCTAATTCGGGAGTAATAAAATTATATAATGTTTTAATTATACCTGAATCAAATCCGGCACCTAATGCATCTTTTTCAGGATTGAGAGATATTTCAATTATATTACCTTCCCCATCTAATCTAATAGGTGTAAAGGAGGTTAATTGAGTATTTGAATCAAGTAAATTATTATTAAAATCATATATAAAATATTCAATTCTATCATTAACCGGATTAAAATAGGAGTCTATTACTGTATTTGGTATAACTTCAAAGTCCACCAAATCAAATGTTTGAAGGGCTAGTGAATTTGGATTTATAGGATTAATTTTAACCATTTATATCTCTTAATTGTGTTAAAGCTTCTTCAGCAGTTTTAATTGCTGTATTAGCTAAATCTTGTTGAAGAATTAAATTTTCTTGTCTTAATTCTGTTACTTCAGCAATTAGTGCATCTATCAATTGTGTATCTACTGTAGTAGGACCAACATATTGTTGACTTGTAATTATAAGATACTCATGAGATTCTGTACTTCCAAATTTAGGTATATTATAAAATAAATCATTATAATACCCAAAAAATTCTTCGATAGTAATAATTGTGGGTTCAGGAATAACATTTAGGGAAGAGGTTAATTCAGTGAAAGTAGTATTGATTGTATTATCAAATGCACTTCTATCAAAAACCTGTCTTTTTATATTAATATCGCTCATTATCCGTTAATTACTTTAAAGTAATATTCATCATTAAATATAATAGTAGAACCATCTATTTGGGTTTTGATTAATATTTGATAATATCTTTCAGGTTGTAAACCACTCATATACATATCAAAATAACTACCACTAATATCTGCACTTAATTGAGTAAATACTGGATCAAAATCAACTAGGTATTCGTTTGTGTCTAAATCTTTTAAAGCCCACATAGATGAACCTGAGGGTAAAGCATAATTTTCTGTATATAAAGAAGCTGTTTGCCATACTCTTGCAGGATATTCGGGTCGAGAATTAATTCTAAATCTATTAATACTTTCAGAATAAAAAGTTCCTGGGTTTTGTGCTATTAGTACAGTTGCTGGTCTTTTATCAAGTATTGGTATAGGTGTACTTCCTGTATTATATGTAAAATCGTCCCATTTAACCTCTAATACTGGGGGATATATTGTGTTTGTATCTATAGAAAAGTATTTAATTTCTGGTTGGGCATTTATGTTTGAAACCCATTCTGTTCTTTGTTTAATAAGGAAACCCTCATTAGACATTGGGACATTACCTATACCAGGTACATTAACTGATCCTGTTAACCAAGCATTTATTATTGGAGTTACATCTACATTTAAATCTTTATTACTTGAATAAGTATATTCTTGAGATGAAGATAATGGTTGTGCATTTGATTGATATTGATACCAATTTCCACCTCCTGGAGGTGCATATCTGTAATCATAATCAAATGTTACTCCTGGGTTAGCAAATGGGATATCCCATTTATTACTACCTGAATAATTAGTAAATGTCCAAGATACTCCATTAGTTGTCAATGGTGAATCTAAATACCTTCCAGTTCCCATTCCCCATGATCCGGATAATGCCCATACATCTACCGTAGTGTCTAATTCTAGTCCTGTGGTTTTAGCCATAAAACATCTTAAATTAGTTTGCATTATTGAAGATGTGGAGACTAAATTATCTATTATATTAGTAATAGAATTAGTAGGAAATTTTATTAATGTTCTACTAACTTGAGGGTTAGGATCATTTGGAGCAATAGTGGTTGTCAATGTTGCTTCCATCATTGGGTCAAGACCCGTATTCATATTCGGAAACTGTGAATATAGGGTAGCGTCTTTTTCGGGAAATATTTTATATATGGCCATCTTCTATTAATTATAAAGGTACTACTTTACCTTGAATATCTGTATTTGGGTATTTTAATTCAAAAATCATAGGATCAATTGAAGGATATACTACATTATTTGACGTTGCTCCTAATATATCATATGAATAATCAGAATATCCTAAATTTTCACCTGTTTTATTTATAAATTCTATTTTTTTTACTGTTTGAACCCCATCAATATTATCAAGAAGTACATTAATATCTCTTAATAAAATTGGTTGATTAATTTGCCATAAATCTATATTAAATGCTTGTTGTAAAGCAGTAATACATTTTAATATTACTTCATCGGAATTGTATGATGGGAGGGTAATTATTTCAAAATTAATACCAATGTTAATAATAAAAGCATCTAATATACCAATAGCATCATTTATCATTTTATATTCAGATAAATATGTTGATAAATTTTGTTTTAATGCAGGTGTTGCCGTTGTTAATTCTTTAGTATCATTATATGATAACACATATAAATCTAATGTATTATTAGAATTTGATGATGCTTGAGGTTTTGAAGCAAATACTTTAGATATAGTACCATATATAGGGGGTAAACTCAACGCTCTAATTACATAATCATCAAACGTAACATTTCTTAACTGGTTTTGGAAATTACCCATTGAATTTTGTCTAATTTCATTTATATCATCTCCATCAGAACCTCCTGTTGCTGCTGATGGGTTGTTGACTAATAAAGTACCAAAAATTTGTGATGCTAAAGTACTGTTAGCTACCGTTGAATTAGTAAATTTTATTAATGTGGTGTTTAAATTTGTTAATGTATTAGCAGGGGCATTTGATGTTACTCCACCTCCAACTAAATAACGTACTGTTAATGTTGTATTTGAAGGAGCAATACCATAACTATTTGTAAAAATATAGTTAGTAGGTGAAAATGCTGTTGTTAATTTATCTTGTTCACTAGGTAATCCTAACCCGACATTCTTTGGATTTGGAATTAATTCTTCTGTTGTATCTTCTGGGTTACCTGAACCAAATTGTAATTGGAGATTTGTTTTATTTAAAAATCTAGAAGCAAAACGTTTTGCAACTTGCTTTGTCTTTAATAAATAAGCTATATTGGTATCAGTTGATAAATTTGGATTATTTGGGTTTGAATTTTTAATACTATCATACACAGCATCTTGAGCTAAATAATCTACTTCATACCATTCATCTCCATTTGAATCTGTTATATCTAGAATACCAATAATATTTTCATTAGTTATTATTCGATTTGAAAAAGGAATAGGTGATGTAAAATTAAATGAGGTTGTTGTTATAGCTGCTGAAATTGCATTTCGAGTTTTTTTAATTAGAAAGTATGTTGGATTACCTCCTGCTGTTTGATAAACAGTTGATGTTGTTTCATCCATAGAACCACTAGAAGCAAAATCTATTTTTTCTTGAATTACAAATTGTAAAGAACCACTTAAATTTGATGTTACCGTTGTTGATTGTGGAATTTGTAAGGCATATGAATAATCAGGAATATATATGCTAGCACTTAGGATTGAAGGTAATTGTTGATATATATCTAATTGTGTAGTAGCCGCTGAAGTGGATTTAGGTTTATATCCCATCATATATGCTAAATCATAAAGATTTTGAGATTGACGAGCATATTGTATAAATGTTTCTTGGAATTGATTATCTACGTAAAAAGATAACACATCTCCAACATAAGCTGCCATTTCCATAAACATCATCCCGGGGGATGATGGTGAAAAATCAGTATATGTGTTTGGAAAATATGTTTTAGTATAATCTACAAGATTATTTCTGAGGGAAGTAAAATCCCTATTTACATATTTTATATCTCTATTAATTGCCATTTTATAAGTTTATGTTTATTTCGTCTTCAATTCCAAAATTTGTTGCCACGTATTTAAGAGATATAGATAATTTATTCATATCTTCATCCCTATTAATTGTTATTTGTTCTATACTAACAAATGGGAAAAATTGAGCACATTCATCTTCCATTACTTTTCGTATTGTAGTTTCTGTTGCTCTATCTATGCTTTCGAATACTATATTAAATAATATACTACCAAAAAATGGTTGAAATACTCTTTCACCTTTTCTAGTACTAAAAAAATTTGTTAAGTTATTTTGTATAGCATTTCTAGTTAAATAATTTGATTTAAATACTGCAGGACCATTAAAGGGAATATCTACCCCTACTGCTCTTTTAGCAATACTATCAACTGGGAACCTATTATTAACTATTATAGCCATTATTTATTACCCATTAGTCCCATTATTTGATCTAATCCTACACTTCCTTCAGGTAATGATCCATTAACTGGATCAATTGGACCTGATGCTTTTACTTCACCTGCATAAGCAGAATTTGCTACTCCACCATTTTGCATCTCACCTAAAATACCTGAAAACATATTTTTACGTTCTTCT
>TARA_R110000803_G_scaffold9204_3_pt1 | contig 11311 bp, 11 predicted proteins | sample TARA_R110000803 | Tara Oceans TARA_R110000803 (sample SAMEA4397772) | marine metagenome | biome: Polar Biome; feature: [SRF] surface water layer (ENVO:00010504); material: water (ENVO:00002006), including particulate matter (ENVO:01000060) such as... | depth 5 m | reverse complement strand
CTTGGCAGTGAAACAACCGAAGTATTTAAAAACGTTGGTGGTGTTGATTTTCCGCTGCAAATAATTAGCGGGGCATTTACACAGAAAGGCGCTCACTCTAAATACGGCGCAATTAAATTTGACAATACTTATTTGTTTATTGGTGGTGGCGAGAACGAGTTAACATCTATCTGGCGTCAAGCATCAAGCAGCCAAGCGGTGAAGCTTTCTGATGACACGATCGACGGTCAAATACAGAAATTTACTAAAGAAGAAATAGCTCAAGCATTTACTATGTCATTTTCTAAAAAAGGGCAGTTTTTTGCTATATTCTCTTTTAACTCTTCACGTATACCAGGCAGAACTTTTGTGTATAATGGCACTGCTTCTGCATACGCTCAATCTCCCGTATGGTTTGAGCTACAAACAGGCCTAACAGATGCGCCTTGGCGAGTTAACGCAGTAATCAAAGCTAACGGTAAGCTTTATGTTGGTGACTCAATAGACGGGCGTATAGGTGTGTTAGATGATTCTGTATTAACTGAATACGGCGAAACAATAATGAGACAAGCAGCGTTCCAGCCTTTTTCTCAAGATGGCAATACATTGTTTGCGGGTGAATTAGAGGCAACCTTTCAATCTGGCGTGGGCTTAACGTTAGGTCAAGGGTCTGACCCTCAAGTTATTTATGATTTTACTGATAATAATCAAGTTTGGTCTAATGAGTTTAAGCGGTCTATTGGCGCTATTGGTGAATATGGGCATGAAACAGTGTGGCATAGACAAGGAAGATTCCCTAATTCAAGAACTATTCGCTTTACTGTTACAGAGCCAGTAGTTGCAAATTTGATTAGGGTTGCTGCAACTCCTGAAGCAGGTAACGACTAATGACTGTTATAATTACACCCAGAAGAAGAGATGAGTTTTTTGATAAAGATGGTAACTTTACTCATCAAGCAATTAGGTTTTTTGAGGACTTAACAGAAATAACTAACGAGTCAGCAGCGGAGGTAAGTTTATTAGCAGGGGTGCAGGCTTTTAACTCTCAATCGCAATGGCTACAAAAACAAATAAACGGTTTGCCTGAATTTACGATGGAAACAACAGGGTTTACCATGGACTCAACAGAGTGGACGATGGATAAGGTACTAGCATAATGACACAGCAATTTTTAAACCCAGCATCTACGACCCCTAATGACAAATTAGGTGACACTCCAAATTCTGCATCGGATAAAATTAACGCTAATTTTACTGAGAATTACGCATCAATAGCGGGCAATGAAGCCGCAATATTAGCAAACACAGCACTGATAACAGGGCTTACAGAAACATATTGGTTTGATGCTAACGACACAGTAACAGCGACAACACCAATATCACATACAGGAGGAGCAGCAAATACATACTTAACTAATGATGCTGTTGGTGGCAACACCACCTCTTACAATCCAAATGCTAAAGATACACTATGGAAACCCGCAACAAATAAGTTTGATTTTACTAGTTTGAAAATTGGCGATGTCGTTAATTTTAGATTGGATATTGAATTCAATAATGCTGCCGCTCAAGAAGTTGATTTGATAATTAGTCTTGCTGAAGGCACTTCGCCGTATGAGAAGCACATATCTCACCTTTACTATAAAACAGCCGCGACAGGAACACCGATAACCGCGCCTTTTGAAATATACATCGGCGATGCTGCGACAAGGGATGGTGGGTGTAGATTTAGATTTTCTTCTGCTACTGCTGCGTCTATTAAAGTTAATGGCTGGTACTACAGAATAACAGAGGTTTAAAATGACTAGTAAACAAATATTAAATAACGCAGTAAATACCACAGCCAATACAGCGCAAGATTTGTTTACGGCTGGTACAAGCGCTGTTGTTATAGAGTCGTTTACAGCAACCAATAATTCAACAGTTAACGCTAGTTACAAAGCTTATATTGTATCAGGCGGAATAGAACAGCCTCAGATACCATTTAAAATAGTTGTGTGGGGTGAAAATGATTTAGGTATAGGGATTGTAAACCAAGTAATACCAGCGGGGGCGCAGCTTAAGCTTGAAAGCTCAGCTATTAATTCAATTTACTTTACGGCCACTGGACGTACTGTTTAGTTATTCTGACTAACATTTGGTATACTTAGCTAATGATAAGACTAGCAACACAAGAAGAGGCTATAGAAATACTTAATGAGCCTCAAAACATTAAAAGCATAGGTTTAATTACTAAGCAAATTACTTTTCAGCCGTGGATTTGCTCGCAAGACGGTTTAGAGATGGTGTTTGTCTTTTGGATGGTTGATAGCGGGACTTGTGAGACTCATATCGTTTGCAGTAGCAAAGCAATAATCAAATCAAGATTGCTAGCCAAAGAGTTGATGACTTGGATATTTAACCACGGAGCTAAAAGAATAGTGACAAATTGCCCTCATGGTAAAATTTCAAATATGGCAAGAAAATTAGGCATGAGCAAATACAAAACAATAGATAAAACAAATCATTATGAGGTGGCTTCATGGGTATAGGTACTGCAATAATTGGCGGTTCAATTATAAGTGGCGTATTAGGTTCCAATGCCGCTAAAAAATCCGCTAAAGCAAACGAAAGAGGGCAGGAGCGCGGCATTGCAGAGCAGGGCCGTCAATTTGACATTACTCAAGGCAATTTACAGCCATTTCAAGAGGCTGGGCAGAAAGCAATAGGTAGCCAACAGGATTTACTAGGGCTTAATGGAGTAGAGGCGCAGCAAGCGTCATTTGCAGCGATGCAAGACTCCCCTGGTCAGCAGTTTTTAAGGGCTAGAGCGCAGAAAAACTTATTGCGTAACTCGTCTGCTATTGGCGGCCTAGGTGGTGGTAATGTTAGATCTGCATTAGTAGAGCAGGGTGTTGGATTTGCACAACAAGACTTACAAAACCAATTCGGTCGCTTAGGTCAATTGGCAGGCCAAGGTCAAAATGCTGCAACTTCTATTGGTCAATTTGGACAGCAGTCTGCAAATAACATTAGTAACGCACAGTCAAACATAGGTAGTGCGCGATCTAGTGGTATAATTAACCAGAGTAATGCTATACAAGGTGCTTTTTCTGGCGCATTACAAGGTGCTGCACAGGGTGGATTTTTTGGTAGTTCTACTCCTCCCTCACAATTTGGTGGCGGCAATGCTTATTCTGCTCAAAACCTTAATTTGTCACAAATACCACTTGGAATAAATACAGGCGCAGGAAGCTTTAACCCTAACAATCCATTTACAGGACCGTAACTAATGGCTCAATTTATACAACCAGACATTCCGGGTGCAGTTAATCGCGGCCTACAGTTTGCACAACAGCAAAGAATGAATCCATTACAGATTGATGCTGCTGAATTAGCTATTCAAGGTCAAGAACAAAGCCTTAGGCAGGGCGAGCAAAGTATGCAATTTAATCAGGTTCGCCAGAAAGGGTTAGAGCAACAGATCGCCCAGCGAACTTCAGACCAGAAAAATAAAGACTTTGTTAATTTTGCATTACGCTTGCAATCATTACCAGATGATCAAAAGCTTCAGGCGCTACTTGAAAACAAAGACGTTATTGATAAAAATGATGGTGATACAGCAGACACGGAAAGAGGTATTGAGCTAGCTCAAGCGGGAGATTTTGAAGAGCTAAACCAAGGCTTATCTAATATCGTTACTCAAGGAGAAAGACAGGGAATTATTAAACCCAGGTCTTTTACTGAAGAAACGTTAAACATAAGAAAGCAAGAGGCAGAATTAAGATTGAATGAGCAAAAGCAAAAAAACCTTGATAGAGATCTAAAAAGAGAGACCAACGAAATTAAAAAAGAAGAGTTGGAGTTAAATTCTATTGAAAACAAGCGCAAAATAGAGCAAGCCAAAAAGGATAGGGAGTTTGCCGCCAACGGTGCGCTATCCGCATTAGATCAGGGTGTTGCCACAGTCGACTTATTATTAGAAGGTGACGGGCTAGAAAGCGCTGCAGGCTTTGAAGGTAACTTCCCAACGATATCAGGGAGTTCAGCTAGCGGGTTTGAGGCGCAATTAGATAAATTAAAGTCTCAAACTTTTTTACTACAAGTTGAAAAAATGAAAGGATTAGGCGCATTAGGCGAGAAAGAGGGCGCTAAACTTGAAAGTGCGTTAGCTGCATTATCAATAAAACAGCCCGATAAAAAACTTAGGTCTGAATTGGTATCAGTAAAGAAAATAATGAGTGATGCTAAAATCGCCTTACAAACCAAATTCGGAATAGCTTCAGAACTTGATGAAGCTGCAATCCTAGCTAAATACGGACTTTAATCATGGCTACAGAGCAACAATTAAGACAAGCACTAATAAAGGCCGACTCAGCAGGTGACACGGTAGCGGCTAACTTATTTGCAACAAAAATAAAAGGATTGCAAAATGTTAATACTAATAGTGTCGGTGTGGGTATTCCTAGTACTAATGGGATTTCTCAACAACCAAGCCAGCAAAGAGTACGAGAACCAGAAGGAGGAGGATTATTAAATAGTATTGGCGAGTTTTTCACAGGTAACGACAGAGAAACAGACGCAACACGCGACCTTCCTGAGATTGGTCAAGGTGGCTTGTTGTTTGGTGAAGATAAAGCCAAGGCCGCAGCAATTACACCAGCATTATTAACTGCTACAAACCCTGAAGAAATGGGCAAAATATTAAATTCTAACTTTTCAAATATTGGAGTAACTTCTGACAAAAAAGGAAACTTATTTGCAAGGAATAACACCACTGGTGCAAGTGTAGTACTTAATAAGCCTGGAGTTAGTCAAATTGATATACTGCAAGGGCTAGGAATTGCAGCGGCGTTTACTCCTGCAGGAAGGGTTACAGGGGCATTAAAAACCGCTGGTACTGCTGGCGCTACTAGCGCTGGGGTTGAGGCTTTGCAGTCTTTGTCTGGCGGTGATTTTGACGCAAGCCAGGTTGTTATTGATGCAGTAACCGCCGGTGTATTAGATAAGGCATTTGATGTTGCTAAAGCTACTGGGCGAAGCATTAAAGATGTATTAAGAAAAGATACAAATATCGATCCCGATCAAATATTGAAATCATTTGACTCACAAGGCACAAGGAGTCGAGCATTTCAAAAAGGCGAACCAAAAGTAAGCGATGCAATAGAATCAATACAAAAAGCATCTCAGCCAGACTTAACGCCTGATGCACTGCAAAGAATTAGGCGAGCAGAAGGGCAAGGGGTGCAACTATCTAAAGCTGAGGCTGTTCGTGATTTTGGTAGCGCAGAGGCCGAACAAACCCTTTTGAAATCAGTGTCGCAAGAAGGCGAGGCGGCAAGAGCATTTAAAGACACACAGCAAGGACAACTAAAGGATGCGGCAAACGCATTCACTGAAAAGTTTGGAGGCTCTGGTCGATTTAAGGAGGCCATAGGCGAAACAGCAGAAGATACGGCGCGAGGCAAGGGTGAGTTAATACAAGACACTTTACTTGAACAAAAAGAACTAGGTCGCAAAGAAGTATCAGAGCTTTATACTTTGGCTGGTGAGACTTCAGGAGAGGCTTTACCGCTAAATAACACCTCTATTGTTGAGATTGCAGATGACATTATTGTCAATCGACCAATTACGCCTGAAGTTGAAAAATCTATAAATACAGCGATGGCTAAGTTTGGCTTAATTGGTGACAGTGTAAAGCAATCAAATAGAAATAAATTTAAAGTAATGGATGGCGATCAAGTTATAACAATAACCGGTGATGTAACGCCTTTAACGTTAAATAATGCTGAAGAGTTTAGAAAGGCATTAAATAAAGCAGTGGGGGCAGATGTAACAGGCAGTGCAAAACAGGTTGTTAGTGAACTGGATAAACAAATAGCACAAGTTATTAGCGAAGGGGTAGGGTCTGGTCGAACATCAGCATTTAAAGCAGCAAGAAACGCAGCATATAAACAGCTAGACACATTTAAAGCCAAGGATGTTATTGATGACTTAGTGGCCTTTAAGCGAGGAACAAGTACGCCAAAAGTTGACCCTGAAACTGTTATAAATAAAATTGTTAAAGGCGATAAAGCGGTGACTAACATTCGCAAACTAAAGCAAATTTTGCTTGAGAGTCCCACAACAGAAACTAAAAAAGCATGGCGGTCTATTCAGGCTGAAACGGTTGGTGATATTTTAGGTCAAGCGATCAACAAGGATACTTTGGAGATATCAGGAGCGAGATTAAACTCAGCGATAAAGAAATTCAAACCTGAGGCATTGCAGGAGCTACTGGGTCGAAAGCAATTTGCAGAGCTTAGGAGCTTACAAAAGGTTATTGGTGACGCAACAATTCCACCACCAGGAACAACGAATCCTAGCGGAACATTTAACAGATTTTTAAATATTACTGAAAGACTTGGTAACTTCTCTGGATTTGGGCAATTTAATTTTGGCTCGCTTGCAGTAGAAACTATTAAGAAAGGCAAGGAATTAGCATCGCGTAAAAAAACATTGGATGGCTTAGTTAATACGCAAATAGTAAAACTTAAAAAACAAAACCCATCAATGGGTAAATCAGCGCTACAAAAAGCCGCTAAAACTTTAGCCTTTTTACAATTAAGAGATATAGACAAGGAAAATAAATAATGAGTTCACGCTTTATAATGCCATTTGCCGACGTAGGCAGCGGAATCAAACCAAGTTCAGGCGCTAGGTTATTCTTTTTTGGGCCTGATGGAGTAACACTAAAAAATACTTTTAGCGATCAGCTTGCAACGCCTACAGCTAATACTAACCCTGTAATATCAGACAGCAACGGCGTGTTTGGTAATATTTACCTTGTAGGTAGTTATAAAGTAACTCTGCAAAATAAAAATGGAAGTCAAACCTTTGGAGGGGTAAGTGTAGAGGAGTTTGCTAGTATAAACGATATATCACTGCCTTATGTATTTAATACTGTTGCTAATATGCTTGCTAGTACAGATGTTTTTACAGTTCGCAAAATACTAACAACAAGAATTAATAACACCTTTACCAATACAGGCGGCGCTGATTATAGAGTTAACACGCTAGCTCAAGAAAGAATAGATAGAAATGATGGTGGCTGGGTTCCAGATGGTACGGTTTCTGGTGGCGTTGTTGTTGGTGGTAGCCATTACCTTGAAGGCGGCACAACTAAAGTAGCTGTGATAATGAACAGAGGCACATTATCGGACTCTCAATTTGGTGTAATTGGTAATGATGACAATGGCATTGTTGACGATTACCCTGCACTGTCTCGTTTCTTTGATGAAATACGGACAGGTAAAGCGTTAGGCGGCAGAAAAACAGGCGGTATACGTCCGTTAATAACCCCGCGCTCATTGTTTTACATTAGTGCTACACTAGACTTTATTGATTTAAGAATTCTTGTAAACGGTGGTCAGTCTGAAGTTAGACCAACTGTAGCGGGTCTAACTATATTTAATTTAGAGCAAACAGGTGGCGGACTTGAAGACTTTCAATTATGGCATGACCACCTAGATGCAGAACAAGTATTAACACTAGCCAAACCTGCAATAGCGTTAAGCGGAGGACAACCCGTTGCTATTACAAGCGAATCAACATTTACTAAAATGTCCCGCGTATTAACTTATAACGCATATCGTAATGTTGAGCTAGATTCTATTTCACCGGATGGTGGGTTAATTTGGCAGTTTATTTTTGAAAATGTTTTATCATGGGACTCTTTAGATTACGGGATTTATTTGTGGTCTGTAGCTCAAACCTCAACAACTACAACCTTGCAAAATTGCCACACTAAAAGTGTATTTAGATCATCGGTACAACATGGCGGTAAGGTTTTTAGGGCACTACAGCACATGCTCTCAACTAACATAATCGAGCCAGAGGTTACAGTGGGTTGGGAAAATTACTGGTTGCTGGGTATAGCGCCTGGTGGCGGCAATGAAGTCCCGTCAACTCAAGCGGCTTGGGTTTCTGGTACATTCTATCGCACAAACGGCAAAGGTTATTTATTTAACAACGTTCAAACTGTGTTCATGGGCAACTGTTCATCAGATGGTGGCAGCAACTTCACAGAAGGAAACGTTGTAAGTTGTCTTAATTCAATACTAACTATTGACACATTTCATCTTGAAGGGACAAACCTTAATTTTGCTGATAGACCTCCTTTTATTATAAATTCAGATATGAATTTTGGCTCGTTGTATCTTTATGATTTACGAATTCAAATGCCTAACGTGTCGGATAGGTGTGCATTGATTGGTGGTAATTTATCAAGAGAACGAACGGGTAGTTTATTTTTAGTTCGTAATCAAGCTCAGAACGCGGTTAAGTCTGGCGATATTGATTACGTTAGATTAAACAACGGTAGTGGTCAGGATTTTTCTAGATTTAGTTGTGGTATCGGAGCGCCGTCCGAATTAGTCACAGGAAAAGAAACAACAAGAGCATTTACTGCGGCAAGAGATAATTCTAGAACAGCAGATTTAGAATTCGTGCTTGCATCAACATTGAATTATTACAAGATTTACGAGGTTGTTATTCCCGCCACTGGGGCAGCAGAGGCAACGTTTCAAGAGTTTTCAGATATTGTCGAAATAACATCAAACAGCGGTAACGATTCAGTTGATTTGTTAGGTCAGTATGCAAAAGTTAGAATAAGCGCGTTTGTTCAATCTGGAACACCTCCTGATAAATCTCAATTCGACTTAGAAATCGTCAATGGTAATAGTGGCTATATTTACCAGACTTTTAACACTACAACTCGATTATTGGAGTTGTGGGTTAAGTGTAAAGCTAATGGGCAGGCATCTATTGCTAACTACAAAGGTCGCGGCAACGGCTTTGACGTTAGTACAGGTAAGCAGAGAATGCTATACTCAGCAGTTGAAACGCTTGGTACAACTGTTGAAGGACAACAGGGTTTTGCTGAAGTTCCTGTTTTTAGTGCTAGCGATGGATTTGTGGAAATAATACCAGCAGGATCTTATACTTCTGGTGATTATAATTTACCATCAGGAAAGACTTTTGCCGATATAACTAAGCTTAAAGTCATAACAAAGACAGGAGATACTGTTTCGCAGTATGAAATTGATACGGTTCTAATCCCTTCACAATCTGAAGCTTTTGGCTATAGAGGTGGGTCAGTATTTGCTACTGTATTCCCGTTAGGGTTTTTATCAACAGCAACAGCTTTGAGGGTTAGCGCAACTAGCGCTCAAATATTATATTGCTCAGCAGTATTTTAAATAAGGACTTAAAATGTACTTAGTATTAAATGAAGAAAAAGAAATAATAGGCATGACCAAATCAGTAAAAATATTAACAATTACTGAAAACGAAATTGTTGAGGTGCAAGGATGTCCTAGTAATGTTGTTGGCAATGCTAAATTCATAAATGGAGAGGTTGTATATAATGAGCCAAGTTAAAATACAGTGGCGAAAGTCGCAATACACTGATGATTTAGATGATAAGCAAAAATCTAAGTTTTATACTGCAAGGCATCATGTAGTCAGGGCGATACAGTCGCATGATAAACAAAGGGTTGAGGCAAATAAAATGCTGAAGTATGCTAAAACCTCAGCACCTAAAATTGAACTGTCTGATGATGAGATTGACGCAATAGCTAGAGATGCTTTTGATAATCAGTTAATGCCGCGAGTTAATGGTAATGAAATTATACTTATTGCCAAAGCTTCACCTATTGAGTTAGATAGATTGTACTAATATAAAGGCCCCTCTAATCAAGGGGCTTTTATTTTACTTGAACATATAAACCGCAGAATCTCCATTGTCTTCTATGCTTGATGATGAGCCGCTAAACAAAAACCCTCTAAACCCTATAATCTTTCTAGGATAATTATCAGCGTTGCCGTTGCTTATACCTCCAATCTCTTCTCCTTTATGATAAAAGAACATTGCACCACCTGTATAACCAAAGTCTCTTGATTTAACTGCTACGATAAACTGTGAATTATTGCCAAAGTATGCCGCTCCATCATAGTTATGATTTTGATTAGTAATGTAAGTCTCGTTACCGTATGAATCAATTTCGTAAAGCTCCCTTGTGCCTGTTGTTGGGTTCCAAGTTGTAGACTTAGCAACTAAAGCGCGAGGTACGCCATTCACAACTTTAATATCCTTCAGGTATATAAATTCATCCCCTTTATATACTCGCGTTTTATCTGAGTCTGTATCTAATGGCAAGCTTAAAGCTTCACCGTTTATATTTTGCCAATCACAACCATTTGCCGAGCGCATATAATAAAGGTTAATTCTGTGGTTTAAATCTGCGGTCATAGCTACATATTTAATATACTCAACTTCAGACATTTGTTTAATTTGTGATTTGGCTAAAATTTTTGCTTGTTTAGATTTTTCGCTTTCTTTGTGATAGTTGTAAAACATGTGAATAAATTCACCGTCGTAATAACTAACATTATAATGCCCTCCGCTAACAAGCTTTTTATCGCAGTTTTCAGATTTTACCCACGGTTCTCTTTTTTCTTCGTTGTATCTTGTATAAATCAAACCCATCGACCAAGCCTGTGGGTAAGCTCGATAGTCAGAATCAACAACATCAAAACCATTAGTTATACTGTAAGGTGATTTTGATTTAAAAGTGTATGACTTACGCCAAAATCCACGCGCCGCTTTGTATATCCATATATAGCCATCAGTAGCTACTCTAATTGCTGCGTTATCATGCTGATCGCAATAATCAGAACGAAAAATAATGCGCTCGTCCTTACCTCTTGTCACCCATATTTTGTACTTCCCTTCTTCACAAGTTGAGTACGTATAATAAATGTTATTGTCATTTGCTTTTACTGCTATCGGCATTGTTTTATTTGTTGCCGTAGCTAAGTTACCTGAATAGCTAGGAAGTCCGGTTCCCCCTATCTCCCCGTGTTTGTACCACATACCACGGTCAGACATTTGAACAATTTCCGCTTGTACTTGAGCGACAAATAATGCCGCGATTAATAGTAAATATTTCATTTAACTTCCTTTGCTTGTTAAAATTTTATTTAACCACCACTGAACATTAAAACCAGGGCATGACTTTTTTGAAACTTCATTGTGACCAATAACCTTTAAATTTGGATATTGAATTTTTTTCTTTAAGACTAAGTCCTTTAATATCGACCACTGTTTATCATTAAACTCATCAGTGCCAATCATACAAACAGCAATAGCCTCATTATGACCGCGAGCATGTGATCCTTTCCAGTATTCAGGACGGCCAGCTTGAAGCTCTCCTTTAGGTGTTATCACCCAATGATAGCCTATGCCATCCCACCCGTTTTCTAAGTGCCACCGATGAATGTCAGCGGCGTTATTGTATCGGCCATTTGGTGTG
>TARA_R110000803_G_scaffold79077_1_pt1 | contig 11317 bp, 22 predicted proteins | sample TARA_R110000803 | Tara Oceans TARA_R110000803 (sample SAMEA4397772) | marine metagenome | biome: Polar Biome; feature: [SRF] surface water layer (ENVO:00010504); material: water (ENVO:00002006), including particulate matter (ENVO:01000060) such as... | depth 5 m | reverse complement strand
TAACTCGGTTAGCTTCTCTCCTATATCGAGGTTAGTTAGTCCCGTTTCGTATAGCCTTCCCTTTAGAAAGAGTTCGTGGCCTCGGTTGTATACGGAGACTAGGGCGGTAGGGTCGTTCGTATATCCGAAGTCGAGGCCATGCGCTACGAGTTTGGCGTTCTCTGGTATCTCGTCTACCCCATGCCACGATGGGAAGATTACCGCCGGGGAAGTACCCCGCTCACCGAGGCCGTAGATTCTCCAATAGTGAGGGTCTGCCGTCTTGAGCAACTCTATCTCCTTAACCAACTCATCGGATAGGTGCGGGTTATCCTTATAGTTCGTCTGGAAAAACTCGGCATCCTCCCTCGGTATTATCTCATCGTAGATATAGGAGAACTCGTCCGAGGGGTTGAAGTCTAGCATAATTGGCCCCGGTGAAGTACGGAGGATTAGTTGCCTCCAATCTTCGCGGGTTATTTCGTTGGCCTCATTTATAAAGAGCATATGTCTTTTACGGCCTCGAATTTTCTGGCTCTCGTCGATGGAAACGAACTCGATAAGGTTACCGAAGAGGCGGTACGTGTGATCGCTCCGGTTGTGCTTGGATACATCGTACCACCCGGCCCCGTCGAGTATCTCGATAAAGTCTCGCATAGCCGTTGCCTTCAGAGCGGGAAACGTCTTACGGCAAATCGTTATAACGTAGTTCCAATTCTGGTGGGTATAGCACCACTCCGCTATCACTTGTAGAATGCTCCACGATTTCCCGCTACGGGTTCCCCCTTGGTGTACTTGGATCCGCTTAGTGCATCCCTTTGCTTGGTAGTACGTGGTCGCGTTCTTTCTCATTCCTCTACATCGAACCACGGCGGCGCGTCCGATGCTTGCGCGGTTACGTGTATATCTTGAGTCTCTACGTACCCCCTCCTCTTGCCTTTGGTCTTCAGGTAGAAGATAGTAGCCGAGGGGACGCCCTCTTGGATTAGCTTATGCAATGAGGATTCGGCAAAGTCTAACGCTACGTCTGCTAGTGCTTCTACCTCTGCCTTATATCCCTCGTCCTCTTTGAGCCATCGGTAATGCGTATCCCGGCTAATGCCTACCGCACGGCAAGCCACCGATACAACGCCCAAAGATTGCTCTAGTGCTTTTACCGTTGCCTTTTTAGTGTGTCCGATACTGTCTGCCATTACCTAAACTTTTGCAATAGTACCTCTAACACTTCTCGCCCTATATACTCCCCGGTAGTTCTTAGGGATTTGATTAACTCGGAGGCCGTCTCGTAGTCCTCTTCGTTGAATTCTATTTGAATCGTTCCAAAGAGTTTTGGTGGCTTGGGTTCCTCGTCGGGTTGCCATACCATTACACCCCACTCTTTTAACTTGCGCTCTTCCCATTGGTTACCGTTGGCGAGCATATCGTAGTCGAAGATACCGGCGTGGACATTGGCTTTAATAATGTACTCTAGTCTCTCCTCCTCTGTGAAGTTATCTAGTTTTTGAACGTATGCCTCCTTATGCCCTAGGAGTTTGAGGGCTTGGTATCTTTGGTTTCCCGATAGGATTAGGCCGTCTGCTATTTTAAGGGGTTCGGCGGCGAGCATCTTAGGGAAGTCCTTTATACTCTTTACGAGTTCCTCGAATTTCTCCCTACTTAGTTCTCTAGGGTTGGATGGGTTCGCGCGAATCTCGGTTAGCTTAACCCGCTCAATTATTGGATCCTTCATTTGTTACAAGTGTATTCGTATACCTTCTTAATGTGCTTAACTCGTCTTGGTGTCTCGCCACCGCATCCGCACCACTTATGCCGCTTCTCGAAAATGTCGTTATAGAGCGTCTTAAAATCCTCGGCCTCCTTCCCTCTTAATCTCCCGGTAGCTATCGCCGGTTGCAAATCCTCCCAGACTTGGCGTTGGTCGTTACTCATCTCTATGTTCTTGTACATCGGGAAGAGTTCGTTTAGTTTATCCCGGCGTTCGGAGCATCCGCACTCCTCACCTATAAGGGTATCGACGGCGGATTTAACCCCGGTAACGGTGGCTACCTTTTCCACTATATCACCTAACCCCTTTGGTTTGCTTTTTGATTTCATCGCTTGTACGTCTGATAGAACTATATAACGTGTGCCGGCTTATTCCGGTTTCCTTTTCTAGAGTTGTGAGGCTATGGCCCGCCTCGTAGTATATGGAAAATACCACCGCATCAAACCACGGTGCTTTTTCTATCGCCTCCTCAATCGCCTTAAATCTGTTCTCCCGTATCTCCCAGTCGGTAGGCTCTGACCATTCGCGTATGTATTGCTTTAGTTGCCGGTGTCTTTCCGCCGGCCTTCTATACTTAACGTGATACCTACCGGACGTACTTCGGTAATTATTAAGCATCATGCGCACGATCCAAAAACGAATGTTGCCAGACTGAATTAACGGGGTTAATTTCTCCTCGGATATATCGTATAACTGCAAGATAACCTCGTGGCATAAATCTTCGTAGTCGGCCGGGGCTATGTTTCGCGCTATCGCCTTAACCTTATCGTAATTGTTCTCTAGGTATTCCGTCAAGATCACGCGTAAATCTCGGTCTTTTATTCGAAGTCCTTCACTAATCCGGTATAATGTTTTAGAAGGTCTCGGAGTTCTGGTAGCGTCCACTTCCTAATTCGGTTGCTTAGTCGCTCGATCTCCTCGGCGGTTCCCTCTCCGTAATCCGCATCTAGTTGCCTAGCAAACTTAAATTGTTCGCCGTTCTTAAAGCCGTTGTCCATTTTGCATTGTTGGAATACGTTTAGTTCGTGCCACCTTGTTGATAACTTACCCCGGCTCTGGAAGTGTCCCGCGTCCATCTCTCGCCAATGCTTTACAACTCCGCACGTGTAGCAACTCGTAAAGCCGTTCTCGTCTGCGAACCTTCGACGGATCCAGATACTAAAGACCTTATCTAGTTTGTTCTTTACCCGTTGGCGTTCGGTCATTAGTATAAATCTTTCATAGTTTGAATAGCCATATTTTCTTTGGTTTTCCTTGTATAATATGGGCCTCTCCTTTTTTAACTGCTTCTCTAAGTTTATAGCTATACGGCCTATCTATACTTAAACTCCTAGGGTGGTATCTCTCACCATTCCAAAACACGTTCTTACTCGGAGAGGTTTCCCCTACACATTCGAAATTTGATGCCTTGTAGATTGTTCCTTGGTGGCCTTCTGTTAGGTCTGAATAAGATAATACGTATTTTGAATCGGTATTTTTTCTAATCCATTTAACTAACTGGCCGATAAAATAACTCTCAGAGTTCTTAGGGCTTGAGTCAATACAAGCCATTCTCCTAATATCAATGGCTCCCGGATATTTAGCGGAATGTCGAGGAGGCCCAAGAACCGAACCGCCCACTATTTTATGACTATAAATCAACGCAAAACATTGGGTAATTCCACCGCCGATTCGTTTTCCTTTATAGTGGTAATCCTCGAAAATTTGTGCGACATCCCCATATCTACAAGGAACTACGTTTGCGTAAATCTTTCTAAACTTGTCTAGGTTATCGGTATACTCCTGATCGAAAAGGCTCATTCCTTCGGCTTTATATGGCCTAAATCTTTAAAATCTTGCTCGGTAAGGCTACTCCAAACCGGCTTCTCTTTGGCTAGTCTATCGCTCGTTCTTTCGTACGGATCCCAATCCGGGCGGTGAGCGCGTTCTAAAATGGTATCGGCGCGGGTTTCCTCCCACGATTTACAGCACTCAATAAGCGTGTCTAATTTAAGCCGGTTGTATAGCTTCCACTTGCCGCGAGACACTAGCTTAAACACGCTCGCAAACTCCTCTAGCTTGAAGGCTGGGAACTCTTCTATAAGGGCGCGGACTACTTCGGCCATTTCTTGGGCGTCTTCTATCGTTGTCCCGGCGGAAACCATCTTGCAAAGCGAGCCTAGTTCAGCAACTAGAAAAGCCCTCGTAAGTTTAGGCTCGTGTTTTAATGCTGTCTGGATATTCGTTCCCTTATACCAAGCCTCGGAAGGCGTGTACTTAACCGGTGGGCCGTCCCCGAATCGGTAGGCAAATAGGGCGCGGCTGCTCTCGCTAACCTTGGGCGATAAAGTCGGAGAGTTCGTCAGCGTTAAAGTTCTCTCCCTTAAAACCACGGCGGGCGTATTTTTTTCCATCTGTTTTTTCTCTTGTGATCCATGTATTAACCGCATGCGGCCAACTCTGCATTTTGTTTTTACCAACCTTCCAACCGTTTGACGCGTAGAAATTAATGAACTTCGCCGCAATATCTCCGGCGTTCTTTACGCCCTTATTTTCAAACTCCAAAACAACCTCCTCAAGAGAGGGTTCCTTAAACCTTGAGGTTGTCTTTGGTTTGTCCTTGGTTTCTCCTTGGTATTGGTTTGGCAACTCTGCCAATTCCATTTGGCTATTCTGCCAATTCGATTTGGCAACTTTGCCAATTGCATTTGGCAACTCTGCCACATCCATTTGGTAAAATTGCCAAATGAGCGGGGCCAACGTATACCATGCTGTTCGGTCGTATCCCATCGCGTTAAAGTTCCCCCGAATAAGTACCTCTATCTCGATCGTTTTCTCTAGCCTTCGGCGGAGTTGGTCGCGTGTCCAGAAAGGAAGCATCTTCTGCAAACCTTGGACGCTATTATATGTCCACCACGTACCCGCCTCGCTGTTCCGGTTCTCCGCCTTGTTCTTAAAGCACCAATATGAAATGTGATGTACTATGATAGCGGTATCTACTCCGTACTTCTGGGCGAGTTCGATATTAAAATGTGCGTCCCTCCTCATATAAATCGATTTTCTCCGCTCACCTGTCGAAGCGTGGAGGACGTTCTTTCTATCATACGGGAAAGTTTCCCCTTCTCGGCCCGCGAGGAGGCCGCCGAGTACCTCGTATAGAGATCCCGGCGCACCTTTCGCAAGCGTTGAATTCGTGAGATCGTTGCGACCGTCATTCCTTTACCCATTCATCTAGCGAGATTTTGTAGAGTTTCGCTAGTGCCAATACATCCTCCGAGATTCTCTCCGGGCTTTGTGTTGGGCCTTCACTATTCCAATGCCCGGCGTAGCAAAGGGCGGCGGTTTTAATCGCCCAAGCCTTGTTAATTATATTGTCTTTATCGCCGCCGAAGGAGTAGTTTTTAGAATCTCCACCGGCGGAAAAACCTACCTTCTTTTTAACGTTCAATCCGGGTAGGTCTATCTCGTTGCGAGCCGGTCGCAAGGTGTACTCTACCTCTTGGCCTTCTTCAATCCACGGGTTATTATTCTTCTTGAACATCTCGGCGAGGTCGCCGTTCTCAAAGGCTACCTCCCAGACGTAGTAGGCTCCTTTATTTCCAAGGCTTTGGATATTGGTAACCTTGCTTGTTTTTACTTCACTCATTATTGAGGTTTTTAGGGTTTATGTTTAATACTTGACACGCTATAACGAACTCGCCTACGGTAAACTTACCGGGGTCGTCCAATTTATAACGTAGGGTTTCGGTAGTCATGCCCAAACGGGCCGCTAGTTCTCGCCGCTTTAGTTTCTGGCGGCTAATAGACACCGCGAACGCATCGCGGGTATCTTGCAAAAATGGATCGGGTTCTCTCATGGTAGGGATAGTTTTCGATTTTCCAAATTTATTTTGTAACTGACTGAAACTCGATCCATTTGAAGAGCAGTTCACTTGCCTTCTTCAGGTTGTCCCTGAGTTCAGGTGAGTCACCCTCCATAGACACGGGACACCATGAATCGAACTCAAGTTTACGCGCTTGCTTGTCAAGCATATCTATGGGTGAGTCGTTGAGGTGGGCGAGGATTGCCTGAGGTAATTCCTCCCCAATGTGTTTTTCGAAGTTTTTCATTGCTTTGGTTTGTTTAGGTTGAGTTCTTTTCGTGCTTGCTCCGCCTCTTTCTTGGTTTTAAATTGCTGAATATGAGGGATGAATTTTTGATGGGGGAAGAACTGTTGGTGGAACTTCTCCGGCTTTTCGTGTTTGTAGCAAAGTTTCCAATGTGACATCTTCGAATACTCCTTGTTTTCGTAGTAGACAATTTCTCCTAGCTTCATTGCTTTGGGTTTAATGATACTGCAAGATACAACAAATAATCTCCCTATGCAAATTATATTCGTGTTTTCTTTATATCGGTTTACTCGGATAAGCCTTGGAGAATCTTCTCCTCCAAACTCTCTAGATCAAATCGCGGGTGTATCTCTTCTAATAGGTGAATCATGCACTCGCTCTCACGAGAGCCGTAGCATATCGTCACCTTATGTATCTGTAATTCGGGAGAGGATCCGGGATAGCCTGAGCCGTCCGGGTAGTACGTAACCTCTCTCTCGCCCGGTGTATAGTCGTAGTAACACCGAAGCCAATACAAGGCTTGTACGCCGCCCTTTTGCGGGTTCTCACAGACCACCGCCTCCGTATCATAGTAGTCCATACTCATTTTACGAGGTATTCCAGTTGCCCCACGTACTCCGTTAGTTTCTTACGGTGGTGGTTCACTTGCCAAAGGATATCGGATACGAGTTTAGCCCTTGGGGCTGTCTCTCCTTCTTGCTTCTCGGATTGGGTTAGAATGCTCTCGGCCTTATAGACTAGTTCTTGCTCGGTCATTTCTTTAGGTTTTGGTTTATTATATCTCTTATCTCTCGCGCCTTCTCTGGCATCTTATCGAGTAGGAGGAGTTCGATGTTATAGAGCATCTCTTGCCCTCCCATCTTCCACGCCCTATCGTACTCGTCGGAGTACCAATTGCGCTCATCTAACTCGTGAATCTTCTCGTACATCTTGCCCAATGCTCCGGGCGGCTTTTCGTATTGGCTCATAGATTCCGGGTTCGGTGGGTTTGTATCTGGTACTTGAAGTCTCTCCATATCCTCTCAAAGTCTGCATCCTCGCGCTCTTCTATCCACGCGTTAAAAGAGGTAGGGCGTTTCCCCGGTGTGACGGTAGACCGTATACCCATCGGCTTAACCGGGGGGGCTTGTTGCTTGCGCTTAAATAGTCTCAAAATAAGGTTGTGTTTTGGGTTGTCTCTTTCTTGATCCAGTCGTTATCCTCTCCAATCTTTCGCCATCTAGCATAGCGTTCGGCCTCTCGTTTCTGCGCTAGTTTATCCCACGCCTCCGGGTTGGATCGGTAGAATGCGCCGCTATCCCATTGGCCTACTACTCCCATATCCATAAGACGCGAGAGCGCAGAGGTTAGGGTTTGGTGGGCGATACCTAGGCTACTCCTTAAATCGTCGAGGTTACGAGGCCCAAGTACCAAGGCGCGGTAGACTTGGTTTTGTTTAGAGCGGTACTCTCCGCTGTTTATTTGCTTCACGAAGGCATCTCTACTTTGCTTGCTCATAGGTTAGGGTTTTGTTTAGGTTTCGGTAGGTTATGCTTTGTAATTCGGGAAGGCTGTACAGAAGTGGGCGTATACTCGCCCCTGATTCCGTAGGTTATTTTCAATCATCTTCTCGACCTCCGGCGTGCTGTTGCGGTTTAGGAGCGTGTTACGCTCTTCTGTTAGGTAAGAGAGGTTTTCTTTTAGAGCGTTGAAAAGGGTTGGGTTGCTCATATCGGTGGTGTTTGTTTCGTTTTTCATGGTGGTTGTTTTTGGGTTTTCGTATGACTTACACAAAAATTAAATTCTTGCTATCTTCGTATTTAAGTGTTCAAAGGTGCAAGCCGTTTCGTTGTCCACTTCTTCTTTACCAAATGGCGTTAGGTTATTGTATGAAGTTCTAAACCACTTTTGGGCTACCTTTTCTGAGAACTGCTTTTCGGCTTGTGTCATTTTGTTTTTTGTGGTTGATTCATACCGCAATATACACATAAATATCTTCCCTTTCCAAATTATATTCGTTCTTTTCTTTAAGGGGGAATCTTTTACGGGAAACGTGCGGGTATTTTGCGGGTTTGCGGATAGCCCTTTTTCTCGCTCCGGCTTTGTATCTTCTGCGCTATGGAACTAACACCTATAAAAGAAAAGAGCCGCGCAAAAAAGGCGGCTCCTGAATGCACCCCCCAAACTAAACTCCGGGGCGTGACGTTTAGCCAACTCGTTAAGGCGTTTGGAAGGCCCGCCCTTGACACTTCGTCCCATCCCGGCAGCGGAGGAAGGAGAACGCTATTAAATACGTGCTATCGCTTTGTCTTCGATTTCGAAGGAGAGGCCGTAACCGTATGCGATTGGCGGAACCCGTCCCTCGATTACGTCGAGAACGATTTAACTACGTGGATCGTGAGCGCATCTTGCCCAGAAGTCGGAGCGGATGCGGTAAAAGCCCTCCTCTTGGGCGTGAAAAATCCACCCGCTAAAAAGAAGAGGGTGGAAGAAGTAGAGTAAAAGAGTTCGAGAAGTGTCCCGTTAGGGTTCCCCTCTTGGACTTATATCGAACCGCTTACTTCTTGCGGTTCTTTCCGAATACTACGGCTTGGAGGATCCGCGAAAGGACATTAATAACCTTATCGTCCTTCGTCGTTTCGGTGAGCGCGGTAAGTGTACCCGCCGCCGTAATTAAGGCTAGGGCAATCTCGGCCCAATGTGTTGTAAGAAATTCCATCGTTTTAATTTTGCCGAATTAATAGAGCCAGATAAACGGCCCGCCCTTGTCCTCGGCGTTGTCAAGGTGTACGAAATTAGTCGCTATCCCGATACGCTGTATGCCAACGGTAATAGCAGAGGCTACGATAAGGAATCGCTCGGTACTATTTCGGCATCGTATATCGGCGGCCCTTCCTAATAGGTGGGCGGAGTTCTCGGAAACGGGGTAGCCCTCTTCCTTTAGTTTGGCTTGGTGCTGATCAGTTCTAAACCCGCTAGTAACTACGAAAGGAATACCGGCCCGGTGGCGGCATTGGTCTAGGTCTGCGATTAACTCCGAATCCATTAGTTCACCCGTTCCGGGTAGGTCGGGGCTATCGAACTCCTTGCTCTGAAAATACATTGCGTCCATTACTCTATTCCCTTTTTTGCTAGTAGTAGTTTGATCTCGTTAATACCCTCCACCAAAACATCAAGGGTCGCTTGTACCTTCGTCTCGGATTTCTCCAACGAGTACACGCGGCTCTTTATCTTGACTAGTTCGTTCTGCATCTTTACGTAGGTTGCCAGAATCCCAGAGGCCGCGCCAATCCCTACCGAGATTAATTCGTAGTTCATTCCGTTCGATAGGTAATATTTTCGATTCCTTCATCCCATCGGTAGGCCATGTCTTCCCCGTCCCATTCACAGTATATGTCCTCCCCTAATTCGGGGTCGCCCGCTTCCATTACCCAAGTTATATAGTGAGTTAATAGTATACCATTCTCATCGTATAATTTAACTCCATCTAATTCTGTTTTCCATCTACAAGGGATTCTAGCCATTTTAGTATTCTTCAAAGTAGACAGAATCAATCGCGGTATCACACCTGAAACCGTTCCCCTTGGGAAGAATTATCCAAAAGTAGTGGATAGCGTTTATGGTGCGATATGCGTTCAAGTCGATGTCCACAATTGTATAGGCCACAGCACCACTTGCCATTGTGTTGCCGGACGCCCCCATATAATCTATTCCCGTAGCCGAGGCCGCGTTGCTTGTTGTCGTGGTCGCCACGTATACAATCCATATGTTCGGGGTTATATTTGCCCCGTAAGCCTGATAGCCAAACCGCATCCGTAGATTGTTCGCGGTGCTATTCATCAACGTGCTAAAGTTATATCCCGGCGTTCTTACTACGTGTTCATAGTCATAATAACTACTCGACCCTTCTTTATATAAATACCTTTGCGTTGTGGCCGTGTCTATCGTACCATCCGTGTATGATGTCATCCCGCCATTTGGCCCCGTCGCACCAGAAGGGGTTGTTCCGTAATCGCAATTCAATCCCTTCGAGGAACGGGCTGGATTCCAACTAGTGCCATTTACGGATGCGTTACCATTAAGCCATCCATCCGCCGCGTATGCGGCATCGGGAACCCAATCCGCACTAGCACTAGTTGCCGCCGTTTGCGTGTTGAAGTCGTAAATGGTGCTAATCCAATTCGACCCGGAAGCCGGGGCCGTCTGAGAAGATAGAGAGGCTATCGACGCTTTGGCTATTCCACTTACTGCCGATGAAGCGGTAAACGTTTGGCCTGAAATTGTGCTGATTGTTCCCATTTACGCTAGAACTATCCAATCCTGAGAGGGGTTATAAAAGACAATATTCGTCGCAACCTTGTATCCCATGACCCGCGAAACTTTCGATGCCCCTACAACTGGTGTAGTGGTAAGCCTTCCGGCGGAGTCCGATAGGTATACCACATCCCCAACCGCCCCGCCGGGGTCATTGGCGATATACACCACGCCTCGCGTGACCATACCCGTATCCGAATTGCCGGAGGTAGACACACCTAGCATCCCCTTACTTGCTGTAGCTAGGGATGTGGCGTCGGAATCTATCCACGCGCTAGTGTCTAGAGCATAGACGTAACCCGTAGCCAATCCGGAGGTGGAGTATTTGTAAAAGAGTTCCGCGCCCGTTCCGTAATCTCCGGCCGAGGCCGCCGCGCCTTCGTCCGACTTAATAGATGAGGCATCTAACTCACCTGTAACTACTAGGGACGTGCCGTCGAAAGTTAAACTAGCTTCCCCTTGCAGGGTGTCCGTTACGGCGGTGGCCGTTATGATTCGGTTATCTGCTTGGGTGTTAACTGTTATTCCTCCCCCGCTTCCGGTAGAGGCTGCCGTTATCCGTCCCTTTGCGTCTACCGTTATATCGGTGTTCGTATAGCTTCCGGGTGTAACGGTGGTATCCGATAAAGAGATAGCGGGCGTAGCCCCACCGCTTGAAACGATAGGAGATGTACCCGTTACTCCGGTTACCGTTCCGTCCGTTGTCGTTTGAAGTGCGCCGGTTCCGTCAAGATATTGGGAAGTAGTTCCGCCTACGGAAAGCGCGAGCGTTCCGGACGTAGTAATAGGCGAACCGCTAATAGCAAAAGCCGTGGGTACGGTCATAGCTACGGAGGTAACCGTACCCGGTGCGCCCGAACCGCTTGCCGCCGAAGTTAACCGGCCTTGAGCGTCTACGGTTATATCGGCGTTCGTATATGCTCCGGCCGTTACCGCCGTATTGTCTAGATCAACTATTACATTTCCCGTTGTAGGGAGTGCCGTTAATCCCGTTCCCCCGGTTACATCGTCTACCGTGTTTACCTCTGCTCCCGTAGCGATGCCGTCTAGCTTTGTCTTGTCGGCGGAACTCATCGAACCCGCCGCGCTAATAGTTGAGGCCGTAATAGAAATAGCCGGAGCCGCTCCACCACTAGACACGATAGGAGCCGTTCCCGTCACCGCTGTAACACTACCTAAAGGTGTTGTTTG
>TARA_R110000803_G_C11988999_1_pt1 | contig 11338 bp, 11 predicted proteins | sample TARA_R110000803 | Tara Oceans TARA_R110000803 (sample SAMEA4397772) | marine metagenome | biome: Polar Biome; feature: [SRF] surface water layer (ENVO:00010504); material: water (ENVO:00002006), including particulate matter (ENVO:01000060) such as... | depth 5 m | reverse complement strand
CCATAATTTGCTCCATTATTTCCTTGCTTAAATGCTCCTAAAAAATAAAATAAAAGTTTTATCAATTTTTATTTTATTTTTTAGAACCCCCAAACCTTGCACCAGCCAATTTTTCTCAATTAATTTTGGCTGCAGCACACTCATTTAATGATGGCTGCAACTCCAAAATCCACTTCTGTTCCACCTTCTCCGCTTCCTCCCTGTTTTCCGCGTAGAACTCCTCCACAATTACCATCTCCCAGTTCTCTATTCCGCCTTTCTCCCTCATCATCACATACTTGCGCTGATGATGGTTCTTGTCCTTTTGAGTATTGCACGACTTAATATGCTCTTTCTTGCGCTTCTCAAAGTCGTTGGTGTGACCGATGTAGAAGTCGTTACACTCCTTATGCGCCCACTTGTAGATGCAGTAGTTTAAGGCGAAGAAGTCCTGCAGTTCGTCCCACAACAATCTATTGACCCCCAATCCGCTCACGATTTGCACGTAGTTCCCATCGCTTGTGCGTGAATAAGCGGTATAGCGTTCCCTTTTTGACATCTTGTTGAACTCATAGATATTAAAATGCTCCCTGATGGTAATTCCCTGCACCTTGTGATTAGTGTAGGCGAAAGCCACCACAAAGTACTGCATAAACTGCGCTTCACATTCCAACTGCAAAACATCATTCGCTTCGTTCAACACTATCTCCAACTTGGTCTTATCCACGTGGCTAAACTTGTACATCTTGCCATTCTTAAGTCCCAGCTTCTTGTTGTTCTTCACACACATAATAGGCGTTTCCAAAGTCAGCCAAACGTCCTGTGATTTGCTGTTGCTCTTGTGCTTCTTAATAAACAGACCCCTTCTATCCATCATCATATGGTTGATGGTCACTCGCATCGCGTTGGTTCTGCAAATATTGACCCGTTGTGGCTCTCTATTTCCATATTTGCTGTCATTTAATGGCTCACCATTCAAGATGCGGTCATAATCGGGGGTAAGGTCGTTTCGCTTGTTATACTGCAGTTGCATCAAGTTTCCGTCGCAAAGTTGGTAAAGCAGCCGAGTTTTCAACCAGTTGATGTGTTCTTCCTTCACAGGTCGGGTCTGTTCGGGGTCTCCCTCGCAAATGAACTTGATGTGAGGAAATTCGTTCTTGATTTTCATTAGATGCCCCATAATGTAACTGGGAATCATAAAAACTTCGGTAATGATTATGGTTTTAATATTTTTGACGTTCTTCAACTTCTTCTCGCTGCACTTGCCTGTTGTGCAGTCAATTCCAAAGCAGCTATTTATGGTGTGGGCAGGGTGAGTATCATCAGCCAGATTCTCACTTGCCACATTGCTGAATCCCAAGAGCAAGGTGGTTGGCTCATCATACTCTGGCTGCTGCTTCACAAGGTGTGACTTTCCAAATCCAGCCAGTCCAGTTCCCAACCAACTCTCGTCTTTTGGCACATCAACCGAATAATCTTCTTGTTCCATCGTCACTTTCCAATTAATAGCGGTGTTTAATTCATAGGCTTCACCGCATTTGATTTCCTTGTTGAATTGCATTCGTTCAGCATCAAGATAAACGGGTTTGATTTTGTAGCCACCTATTTCGTCGCTCAACTCTACCCTCTTATGCCCTTCCACCACGATGGCATCGGTTTTAATCTTGATAGTTCTGCCTTTAAGTTTCTTCTTCAGTTCATACAGCCTTACATACTCGTTCTCTAACACCTTGTTATAAATAGGCAAATCATTCTCATAGAGGGTCTTGTAATCGGTGCTTTCCACTATGTAGTGCCTTATACCTTTTGCAACCACATTATCATCTTCATCATACTCATCTTCTGTGATTTTGAACTCGTAGATGCAGCAAAGTCGTCCTTTCATCACCTTCCACAACTTGTTGCTCACGTGTTCATCGGTTAGAAAGCCAATATTTTCATCGTTGTTATCCATAAAGGCGCTGGAAGCCATCTCAAAATCGGTTTCAACATATCCCCTGCTGGTCTTGTTATGTGTTTTGCCCCTGTATCCAACGCAAGTATTATTAATCTTCTTATAATGGTCAGGATACTTATTAATCATCTTTTGAGTAAAGGGCTTCATATAGTCCTCAACTAATGTCTCTTTGGCTAATAGTTGATACAAGATGCTAAACATATTAAAGCCCTCCTTGTAAGCATATTCCAAGTAGTTTCCAGAATACCAAGAGTCGCCCTCATAAAAGAATTGCTCTCTTGTGTATATGTTCCAAAGACGAACATAGTAATATCCTGCCTTCAACTTAAATTCTTTTTCAATCGGTTGCTTCTGGTCAAACGGCTCAATTTGGCATTCCACTCCAAACACCTCGTAAGCTCCTAACTTGTTCTCAAGCATACAGGCAGTCCTGCACTTGTTGATGTCAAATTCAAACTGCTTACTCCGTTGGGGAGCGCTGAAGTTCTGCACGATTCCCGTGTGCTTCTTCAGTTCGTCAAACACCTCCTTTGTGAAGGCACTGGTCTTGTGATTTGGGTAGAACTCCTTAAACTCCTTTTCTCCCAGCATAGTTAAATTTTCGTTCTTGAACTCTTCTCCAAGTATCTGCTTCATAATGGACTTGTCCTCATTTGCACACATAATCTTCTCTATCTTATTATTAGCGTTTCTATAGATGATTTTGACAATTCTGCCGTTCTCGGTTCTTACTTCGCGAATGGTGTTGTCAGTTGCAAATTGTGACTTGTATATGTCCATCAAGTTGTTTGTTACCACTACTTCATATTTAATCTCGTCAATCTGCTTCTTCTTCTCATACACTTGCTCGGAAAAGCCGTTGTTCAAATTAATTTTCATCTTCTCGCTCAAACTTTTCACAAACTGCTTGTCTGTGCAGTAATACAGGTGATGGTTATAAACCATACCACAAAATACTTGCAAGTGCTTGTCAGTGTTTAAATCATAATTGGTAGTTAGAAACTGCTTCTGCTGCACATCTAACAGCCTTCCCCTGCAGTTAAAGTGTTCCAGAGTATCTATAATGTCTTCAGCAGTGTAACCTCTCTTCCCATATTGATATGTCTCTTTCCAGTCTTCTGCTTCTCCTTCTTCAGGCTCGTCGTGAAAGTCATACTTTCGCTCTTCTTCGTCTTCTTCATCATCATTGTAGTTTTGCTCCAAGACTTCTATAATGTCTTGCAATTTGACTTTCTTGTTTCGCCCAGTGGATTGCAGATGGTGCAAGATGGCTTCGGGAACACACATCATATTCCCCGAGTCTTGGAAGCCATTGAACTGCTTGTAAGGGGTGTTGATGGTGGGGTTATACAAAGGCACTTCTTTGAGAAGTTTCTTGCCCTTTGGCATCTTCTTCTTGGTCACGTGAGTTAAGGTATTGACTCTAAAGTCGCTGCCTTCTCCATTTCTTGCCCAAGCCTCCACTATGTTTGAGTTGCCTAAATAGATTTCGGCTTCGGGGCTGTCTTGATGGACAATCGGAAAATCGTTGCCCAGTTCGGCAGAAGAGATGGAATACTCCCCCTTTACTATGAGATTGACTGAAAGCAACTTGTAGTTGGTTCGGGTTTGAAAGGTGAGCATAATCTGCTCGGGCTTGGACAAGTGTAGCCCTTCCTTTGTTTCATAGGATTGCCTCGTGTAGCCAGTCAAAGTGTATTGGTACAAGGGCTGTCGTTTAGTTTCCTCGTTCAGTTCGTAGTAGAATTCTCGTAGCAAGTGATGCACTTCGGCTTTTGGGGCAGTTTTGGGCAGTCCTAAAAGTTTCCTTGCCTCTCTCACATCTAACCTTAAGCCAAACTCCTTGTAAATGTTTCTTAATTTAGTTTTAGCCATTATAATATAGTAAGATAAAATCTCTTTATATTCAATTACCGCAAAATGTTTTAATTTAAATCAATTTTATTTTTAATTTATTTTAGCAGTTTCATAATGTAAAAAAACTCCTAAAATTCAAGCCACTTGCTGGTTTTGCAAAAAGGCGAGACGATGCGCCATCTTCTCTTTCTTTGATTCCAATTCGGGCGAGTCTGCCGCCTTCATCAAATACTTCGTGAAGGCGTCTATCAGTTCCTCCTCATTGATGCCGTATCGCTCAAGAGAATTTGTGGTTGGAACAAACCCCCTACGTGCGGTGTTCTGCAGCCTGTCTTTGCGTAGCCAACTCTCGGTGTAACGAGCATCATCGTATGCCTTGCGTTGTTCCTTTGTCCAACCCATATTACTTTTATAGTCTATTAATATTTAGAGAGAAATCTTTAAGTGGTTTTCGCTAAATATTATTTACAGCTCTGGGTCTAACCCCTTTACGTTTTTGAACCGCTTCTTGACCTCCCCGTCCGAACCATCTACACCTAAATCGCTGTCATTTGGGCGAGGCGTCGCAAACTTGTGCTGCTTGTTTCTGTCATCATCAAACCAATACACGATTGACCCGTCCATTCGTCTCATCTTCTTTAGCAAACCCACGTTGCGCTCCAACCAGTCAGCAAAATCGTATGTTATGGTGATGGTTTTGGAATACATCTATATATTAGGCGACTTTTAATAAATTAATAATTTCTGCGCATAATGTATAAAAGATGCAAGGCAAAAAGTGCAAAGCGTGTGCAAGGAAAGGGAAAGGCAAAGCAACTGGTCGTGCCAAACCTGTTTCAGCCCCTCCCAGCACTAAAGTTCATCGCTCCAAATCGTCCGCCAAAGTCGCCGAACCAAACTTAAATCGGGGGAGAATTCAGTATAGGTTTTAAGTGGGGAAATCGCCCCACTAATTGTATTTAGTAATAATGTTAGTAAATACAATTTAACTCAACATTGCAAGTAGATGATGGCTAACGTGTCCTCTTCGGTCGTCTTCTTATAAGTAAGGTTCAGTTTGAGGTGTGTGTCCAATACTACGAGGGTCGGTTGCACTTCGTTGTCTTTAGTCAAACTCACGCTGACCTTCCAGTCGTTTCGGGTGCTGACTCCTGTCATAGTAAAGGTTTGGGATTTGTTGTGCGCAGGAACGCGGGTGATAATCTTGTGATAACTGCTCGGGTTGAGCGCCAACTCTTTCATTTGGGATATCGCCAAGAAGAGCGGGGCTTCCATCAAGCCGTATGTTTCGTACTTTATATTGAGCCGTTGCACCTGCAACTCTATTAGTGTAGCATAACTGCCGTCCATCTCCACAACTTTTAACTTGTTCGTTTGCACCTCTTTGGCTGTCACCTTGTCAAAGTTGCCGCTTCCGCCGTTCGTCTGGTCAGCATTCAAGTTCAAGATGGTCACATTTTGCGATTTTAAACTCTCTATGTTCCCATTCACAGCCATCACGTTTGTAACAACACAACTATTGCTGCTAATCTCGTCCGCTACTAATTGCTTGCACTCGCTCTTGTCTATCTTTAAAACATCGGTTATGAAGTCGTTGCATTTGAACCTCTTGGCAGTCAAGTCCCCCGCTTTCAAACTGATGGCGGTCACTTCATCGCTGCAGAGTTTGTCCAACGTGGCGGTTTCTGCTAACACCGATTTGCTAATTAGAGAACCGATGTTGCAACTTTGGACGTCCAACTTTGTGCCGCTTAACGAGTCGGCTTTCAACGAGTCTATGTGCAGTTGCTTTGAGCAGCCCACTTTCTCATCGCTCACCATCAAGACAGAGCCGTTCGCGCCTAAAGCGTCGCAGCAGTCGGTAAGAGACACAAAGTTAGTCTTGGTTTCTAACGCCTGTATGTTTGCGCCGTTGTCATCTACCCAAAAGACCTCCTTGTCTCCGCTCCTAACGCTAATATACTTGCCGTTTGAAGATAAGCGGAGGTTGCCCAAGTCAATCTTGTTTGCTTTCACATCATCGCAAGTTAGCGGAGTATTGAAAGAGGGCATCTATCTATACATAAGGCAAACAATATTATTTTATCTGGATTCGGTGATTTCTCATAAAGGCTGCCCCAACCAAATAGTTTGTGCCTCCATCTACAATGTATGCACGTGCTGGTCCGCCCCGAAACTCGGTTTGACCGCTATTCTTGCGTCCAATATTGACTTCTACTTCTAACGTGACATTTGCTTGGTAGCCTTGTCTGACTCCACCTACACCCCTCACATTGACTTGGGGTAAGGTGCTTTCGCTCGTAAATCTATCCCATTTGCTCTTAAATCGCCCTCTTGGTGGCAGCACCTGCTCAAACTGCGCACGGCTCGTAAGCAAATCTACGTTCGCCCCAGTGTCCATCGTATAATTAATAAATGTGTGCGTGTTACCTTGATAAGTGATTCGCACACGCCTGAACACCTTCCGATGCCCCGCTACAGGTCGTTGCTTGGCTACCGACACGTTATCTGCCACGTTTCCTGTCGCTCCAGCAGTTCGCCCACGCATTGCTACTCCTTCGTTGTTCGTTTGATAGGTGCAACCGCGTGGTTTTATACCCGAGTTTTGACCGGTTTGCAGTCTGCACTTGGGAGGCATTTTATAATACACGAAGAAATTATCTTAAATAACTATTGATTGCCAAGTGGTCTTTTTGGCTAAAGTCGGCGGTTGTGCCTAACCGCTCTGGAACGAAGGCTAACTTGGACTTCCAACTTATAGGATTGAGATTGTACTCGGTGCTATCAAAACCGACGCCTTTACCCATAACTACCACGTTGTTGCGTTCGGCTATAGTGAGACAGGGAATTGCGACCATATTTGGATTCACGTTGATACCGATTCGGTGGTTTAAAAGCGGCACATCGTCTGCCATCTGGTACATCTTTTGGTTCATCTGCGGATTGACTGTCGGTCTGAAGGCTTCAAACTCTGGGCGAACGGTTACTTGGCTGCGAACTCTGCGTTGCAAGGCAGGAACAGAACGGGGTGGTTTCATTATATATAGAAGGAGAATATATTAAAATGACTTAAAAAGATACGGCTAAAGCCCTGCCCGCCGAAATTCTTAATTGAGCAGTAGTCTGGACTAAAACAACTGACTCAATACCTGTTGAAACTTGGGTTGTATCTAAACCTTTCATATTGAAGGTCATAAAGGAGTTGATTCCGCGAGAATTGTACCCCGACATAGTGTTTAATCCTAACTCGGGGTGGTTGAGCTGTAAACTATAGACCGCTTGACCTCTGCAGAAGGCGGTGGGCGAGGAGGCTAAAACCCCAACGGGTCTGTATCCGACTTTGTCATTGACATATGCTAAATCCGCCATCGCCTCTAAATTACGCGCCTCATATTGCGGGTAAGAAACATTATTTACCGCCCACTGGTAGCGTAATTCGCCGTTCTCCGAGTCGCGACCTGTTTTGAAGGCTTCGTAAGTGAAGTATTTTCCAACATATTTGTTACCAACGGCTTGTAAAGGTGATATGTTTGTGGTTACCGGAGCTAACTCGGTTGCCGCCCCAAAATCATCGTATTTGGCTCTGCGTTGAATAGCATACATTTTGTCTATTGAACCACTTGATAAACTGAATCTGTTGTTATATGAAGTAGTGGCGATGCCGCCATTGGTAAACATATAGTATTCTAAATAGTTTAAAGGTAAGAACGAACTTTGGAGTTGGTTGCGTAAAAGGCGGTTGTAAGTGTCGCCAACGACGATGGAGTCAATAGTGAAGTACATATTGCTTATTTTGTAAGCAGGTGCTGTTGTGACTGAGTTCATTGAAAGGTCAGCAACGTTTTTGCCACTTTGGACACCACTTAAAACGGCATCGGAGGCGAAGGTGATGCGGATTTGGATTTGACCGATTAGGTCAGTGGGCAAGAAGCGGGTGGAAAGCTCGTTTAAGAACCCGTGCCACGAATCTATGCACATACTGGCGATTTCGCCCTTGTCTGTTGGCATAAAGTTGGTTTGTTGTCCGTTAATTTCAGCAATGGCGGCGTGATTGACAAGTTTGCCTTTGGTTTGTTGGTTGTCTTGGTTGTATGCGCCGATGTTTTTAATTTGGCAAGTGCTATTGTACTCGTTCGCCCCTGATTGGACTTGAACTCCATTAACATAAACTTCCACTTTGCTTATTAGTGCTGATGCTGATTCAGGTAAAATTCCTTGTAAATTAGTGACACCGCCACCTGCTGTAGGGACATAATTGGCGTCACAATCAAAGAAAAAACGCAACGATTTCATATCTAAAAGTGCATTTTCAGCTAAATTTACTGTAATTATTCTACCCGATGAGGCTGTGTCGCTTGAGGTGGTTTCTAATTTGAAGCGATTGCGTGAGTAGCCAGATAAGACATCACTGGCGAACATTAAGTTGGAGGGCAGACGCATTGGTTGTGGTTCGGCTTCCATAGTTTTTATAAATTACCTAAATATAAAAATTATGGCTAAAGCAAGTAGTTTATTGAAGAAACCGCTTTCAAAGTTTGTTAATCGGTCGTCCTGCGATTTCAGGACTTAAAAGGCGTTTCTAATATATGTATTCTCCTGTTTTGCCTCTAATTGATGGTCTCTGCTCAAGAACCCAGCAGGTTGTCCAACTTCAGGAGAATGGATTGCCTCCCACTTTAAGACCATTTTGTAACTCAAAGCCCCGTTTAAATATTGGTCGGCGCTAACTTCGGCGATTTCGCGCCCTTTGGCATCGGTTAGCCTAAAGTTGAAGGTGTCTATCTGTTTCTGTTGCAACGCCATACTATAAAGTTCCGCCCCCGTGTCCTCAAATTTGATGATGGAGGGTATGTCTTGCTTTATGTTCTCAAACATCTTGCCCATATCTATAGGAAAACGTGCTAAAATTTCGGTGGGAATTAATCTTGACGCTTGGCTGTCCGCGTTCAAACTTGGGCTTTGATAGTTATTAGATTGCAGCGAAGTTCTTAAATGTATGGACTCAATAGTATATAAACTTGCGGGGTAGAAGGAAGTGAAGACTTTTGAAGCATCTTCTTGAAAGGCAGGTATAACAATATTTGAGCGTTTGGTTGGCTTTGCGCCCAATATTTCGTACGAATCGTTGAAAATTCCTAAATCAGATACACCAGTTGGAAGGGGATTGGGCTGCCTTTGGTTTGGGATTTGGAAAGAAACGAAAGTGGCGCTTGAATTCCATTTACTATTAGCAACTCCGCTCATATCAATCGCCAACTTTCTGGTGGTGACGTTATAAGTGACAGCACTTGATTTTGAAATTATAGGCTTGATTACAGCATCATCTAAAGCGTTATAAATGGCTTGGCACAAACTATTGCTAACGTCTGCGTTCTCGCCAAACTGGAAGTAGTCGCCCTCCTTTATCTTGATTTCGGTATAGATACGACCGAATATGCTTGTTACGACCGCGTAGAAGGTGTTGTTGTGCTTGTTGATATTATAGAACTTCTTTTGCATCTCAAAAGAACTCACGATGAATTTCATTGACTCGTCTTTGTGTAACGAGAAGGCGTCGTTAGGCAAGAACATTCTCACTAAATCGCCACCCGAATGGTACTGTTCGCTGTCCAAGAAGATGTTGCGGGTTCTATTCACAATTTCGCCCATCGCTATATACTATAGACAGACATATTAATTGTCAAAGTAGAAGGCATCTTTTATAATAGTGGTGGTCATCGGCTTTGGGCGGCTGTCGGTCTTGCTGTTTATCAGTTCTTTTAACTCTTCATCGCTGCTTTTTACTAAAATGAGTGCCATCAAGTAATCCAATTTGGGGTTATAACGCAAAAGGTCATCTATTTGTGCCTTTTCAACTGCATTTGGCTCTAAAGGCTTCAAGCCGTTCCAATCTTTGGCTTCCTCATCGGATATGGGGGTTAAGTCGGTCATTCTTATATTAGACAAAGATATAAATATCGGTAGTTTGTTTATCGGTCGTCCTGCGATTTCAGGACTTATCTCATCGTGAAAAATCTGCTAAAGTCTTGGGCTTTCATCTTTTGGGGCTTGTAATCGGCGGCGCGGCTTGTTCGTGCGGGTCTAATAACTTCTTGGTCAGAATCCGCCTCATCATCGTCTATGTAAATGATTTGCTGCTGCTTCTTCTTGGGTTTGGCGCGGCGCTTAATAACGATGATGTTTGGTTCTTCCTCTTCCTCCTCCTCCTCCTCCTCTATGATTACCTTCGGTTTTGGTTTAGGCTTGGATTTCGGCTTCTCAATAGGCTTCTCTTCACTAACTGGCTTCTCTCCGCTTGTAGGCTGTTCTTGAAACACAGGTGGTTCGGCAGGTGGCTCTTCTGTTTTCTTTACGACTTTGCGTTGGACCTTGCGCTCTTCCACTTCCTTCTTGTGCAAAACTTTCTTTTCGGCGGTCGCTTTTAATCGGTTTTGCCGAGCCACCTCCCTTGCACGAGCCAACACCTCTAACTTTTTAACTTTCCAATCAGGCATTTCTTCTCCCTCATCGCTCATTTGCTTATACTTTACCTAAATATATTAATTTTCAGATTGTGAGAGATTTTGTTGGTCTAATACGACGAACTCGTCAAAGTTCTTTCTAAACCGGCTGGGGTGATTGGCTTTCGGGTGCAAATCCACGAACAAGAAACTGTGCGGCGCTTCGGTGGCGTAGTCATACATCTTCTTGAACTCGTCCTTTCCTATCTCACCCGCCACCTCGTCGGCGATTTGGTCGTACTCCTTCTCGTTTTTTGATTTGAAGAGTATTAGACTGGTGCAGTTGTTGCGCACACAGCGTGGAATCCCACCGTGTTGTATCGTAAAAGATTGTGTGAGGTAAAAAATGGAAACGCCCAAAGCCCCTCCGCCTTCCGCCACGACGGAACCGCAATGCCTATGGAGAATTGCCAAATTTGAGACCTTCCGCGCTCCTTTGCTCATCAGTTGCGAACCGAGTATGTCATCGTAAATCAGGCACAATTTAGGACGTCTGCCGTTGAGCCAATGAAAAGGGGCGACAAACTGCTGCAAAACGGGGTCAAAGAACTCTAAAAGTAGGTCGTCTGGTATGTTGTTGCCGGAATTCTTATGTTTCAAGAACTTCTTGTATAACTCCTTGCGCTTGTGATACTCGTCGTAGTCTTTGGCTTCACTCTCTATCTCCTCTTTGATGGTATCTATTACGCTGATGTCATCGGTATCCTCATACACGTCGCCCTCGTCAATGGCTAACAACTGCATATTCGCGGCATTGGACTTGAAGGTGGGGCTAATAATAAAGACTCGGTCGTAGTCAAGCTTTTTGACCAGATTCACCACTGAAACCGTTTTACCGCTACCTCTTTTCCCTACACATAGCACTTGCTGGTGCATCTGGGGCAAATCGGGGTGCGTTTCGTATGCGAACGCTTTGGAGTTGGGCAGTTCTATCTTCAAGTTGCACTTGGAAGGCATCAATTACTATATGTTGAGAATATTTTCTATCTCTAAAAATCAACTTTTTCTATATTTGCGTAACAAGTATTAGTATTTGCTGGACCAT
>TARA_R110000803_G_scaffold7360_1_pt1 | contig 11401 bp, 9 predicted proteins | sample TARA_R110000803 | Tara Oceans TARA_R110000803 (sample SAMEA4397772) | marine metagenome | biome: Polar Biome; feature: [SRF] surface water layer (ENVO:00010504); material: water (ENVO:00002006), including particulate matter (ENVO:01000060) such as... | depth 5 m | reverse complement strand
CCTGTAGGAGACGTAGTTTCTGAATGGATAATTAAAGGAGCATTTATAAAAGATGCAACATTTAAAGGATATAATTGGGATACCGAAGCGGAAGCTCAAGATATCGCATTAACTCTAGGAATGGATTACTGTGTGTTAAATTTCTAAAAAAGAAATTACATATATTAAAGAATAGCTTGGCTCTGCCAAGCTTTTTTTTTATATTATATATGTATACATGAAATTAAGTTATAACAAATAAAAGATATGAGTGAAGAAAAATTAAAATTCCCAACGGAAATGGTAGAACTTCCATCTAATGGAATAGTTTACCCAAAAGAAAACCCACTATCATCTGGAAAAGTAGAAATGAAGTACATGACTGCTAAAGAAGAAGATATTCTTACTAATCAATCTTACATCCAAAAAGGTACAGTATTAGACAAATTATTAGAACAATTAATAGTATCTGAATGTAATTATAAGGATCTAGTAGTAGGTGATAAAAATGCATTATTAATAGCTGCTAGAATATTAGGTTATGGTAGTGATTATGAATTTACATATAGAAATGAGCAAGTACACGTAGATCTATCAACTTTAGAAAATAAAGAATTTGATAAATCTAAATATGAGCAAGGTCAAAATGAATTTCCATTTACTTGTCCTAAATCAGGAACAATACTTACATTTAAATTACTAAATCATGGTGATGAAACTAAAATTGATAATGAATTAAAAGGTTTAAAGAAAATAAATAAAAATTCCTCTCCAGAACTATCAACACGTCTTAAATATATGATAGTATCGGTTGATGGTTCAAGTGAAAAAAAAGATATTAGAGATTTTGTAGATAATTACTTTTTAGCACAAGATTCTAGAGCATTTAGAAACCATATTAGGAATTTCCAACCAGATGTTAATTTAAAAATACCTGTAGATACAGTAGAGGGTGGCGAGGAGGACATCACCATCCCTATAGGGCTTAACTTTTTTTGGCCTGACGCAGACTTATAGAGTAAGTTTATTTGCTCAAATCCATGACATAGTATTTCATGGTAAAGGTGGTTATGATTGGCATACTGTTTATAATATGCCTCTATGGTTACGTAATTTTACATTCCAGAAAATAAATGATTTTTATTTAGAAGAAAATAAAGCTGCTAAAAAATCTCAAGGTAAAAATAGTAATAGTAAATCTATAACTACTGATGGTAAAGTAACATCACCTGAATTTCTTAAAAATGCAAAGCGAACAACACCAACTACAAACTATTCAACAAAGGCATCTAGAAAATAGATGCTTTTGATATTTATAATAAACATTTTTAATGCCTAAAAATCCGTTAAATAAAAAAGACTTACAGGGAGTAAATACAGAACTTGTTCAAATTGAAGATCAAATTATTAGTATTGCTAATTCCTTATCAAATGCTGTTAAAAGTGCTCTTGAGGATATAAAGGACGAAGGAAAAGGAGTTGCTGAAATATTTGCAAAAGATATTGATAAAGGTATAAAAGGATTAGCTAAAGGATTAGAACAAACAGTAAAAAATCAACAACAATTAGTTAAAGGACAATTAAAATCTGCTGATATTTCTAAACAAATAGAAGACAGAGAATTAAAAATCCAAATGATTAAAAATAGAATCAATGGTTTAACTGCACAAGATATAGGTTTAAAAGAAGAACTTAATGGAAAATTAGCTGAGTTAAATGATGCTGAAGGATACCATAATAAATTACTAGACGACCAGTTTAATAAATCTAAAGCCATTGAAGAAAGAATGGGTGCTATTGGTGGTATAGTAAAAGGAATTAGTAAGATTCCCATATTAGGAGAACTAATCAATGCTGAGGAAGTAATGGGTAAGATCCAAAAAAAAGCAGCTGAAACTGAAGGTGCTTTTGCTAACATCGAAGTAGCAGCTTTTGGGATGGGTCAGTTATTAGGTAGTGCTTTTGGTACTTTAACAGACCCTACAGTTGTTTTTGGAGCTGTTTTAAAATCATTTCAAGCTCTTGGAAAAGAACAAAGAGAATTTAGAAAAGTAACAGGACAAAATGCAAATACTTTTAGAAACATTGGGGGTAGCTTAACATCTACAACAGATCTTCTAAAAGCATCAACTGCTTTAAGTAAAGAATTAGGTGTAAATGCAAGTGTTGTTTTTTCATCAGAAACAATTACAGAAGTAGCTGAATTAACTGAATTTATGGGAATGGGGGCTCATGAAGCTGCTCAATTAGCTAAATTTGCAAAATTAAGTGGTCAAGAATTATCTACAGTTACAGATAATATGGAGTCAAGCTTTAAATCGTTTGTTAAAACTAATGCAGTTGGTATAAACATTTCTGATGTAATGAATGATGTAGGTAGTGCTTCAGCTGCTGTAACATTATCATTAGGAAGTCAACCTGCAAAAATCCAAGCTGCTGCTATGGAAGCTCGAAAATTAGGGTTATCATTAGAGCAAGTAGATAAAATAGCAGGTTCATTATTAGATTTTGAACAATCTATTCAAAATGAAATGGAAGCTGAAATGCTTATAGGTAAGGAGATTAATTTAGATAAAGCTAGACAGTTGGCTTTAGCAAATGATTTAGAAGGAGTAGCTAAAGAAATAGGTAAAAATGAAGGTATAATGAAAGCCTTTTCTTCTGGAAATAGAATACAACAAGAAGCAACAGCTAAAGCTATGGGTATGTCTAGAGAAGAAATGGCTAAAATGATATATGCACAAAAAATACAAGGTGGGTTATCAGCAAAACAAGCAGCTGATGCAGCAGATATATCTTTAGAAGAAGCAAAAAGATTATCTGCACAAGAATCTATTGCAAAAGCAATGGAAAAAATAACTCAAGCTGCTGCTAATGTATTAGATATATTTGCACCCATATTATCAAATTCACTTGTGTTAGGTGCAACCCTAACAGCAGTAGCATTAGTTGTTGCTGGAAAATTAGCAATAGGTCTTAAAGATTCTTATAGTGAGATGAAAGGAATGGTTAAATCGTCTCTTGCATTTTTAAAAAACACTAAATTAAGTCAAGCTTTAGTTGGTAAATTTTATAAAGGAGGCCAATTTATGAAAGGTGGTGGTAAAGCGGCTGTAGGTGGAGAACGAAAAGGTGGTTTACTTGGAGGTTTAATAAGTAAAGTATCAGGGGGTGGAGGAACTACAGATAAAGCTGGAGGGTCAATTACAAAGTTAGCAAAGGGTACAGAAGGTGTAAAAAAAGGACAAGGAGAAACAATTAAAGGTTTCCTTAAAGGAATTGGAGGTGGATTATCTGCTCTTGGTAAGGCCGTAAAGGGTCCTCAATTAGCATATATAGCAGCTGGTATGGGAATATTAACTTTAAGTTTAATGGGTATAGGAGCTGCTCTTGGGTTTGCAGCACCAGGAATAAAAGCCTTTGGAACAGTAATAACATCAATATTTGCTGGAGTAGCTACAGTAATAACAGCAGTAGCAGCAGGTTTTGTTATGCTAATGGATAATATGACAATGGAAAAAGTTAAACCAATGCTTGCATTAGGGTTAGCATTATACGGTATAGCAGGAGGTTTAGCACTTATGGCTACAGCAGGATTAGGAGCATTACCTATTATAGGTGCTTTGGGAGCTTTAGCTTTAGTAGCAGCTCCATTAGCACAATTAGCAGGGGTATTTGGTGGTGGGGGAGATGAAGGAAATGGTGGAGAAGATAAAATTGTAAAAAAACTAGATGAACTTATTGATATAGCTAAAAAAGGAACAGTTATAATGATGGATGGTAATGTAGTAGGTCAAACAGTACAACGTTCATCTTCTGGAATAGGTGCATAGTAGTAGTTGGAAAAATCTATTAATTGCATTTTCTAGAATAGGTTAATATTTATAACAAAATAATTAAAATTAAAAATTATGGCACAATCATTAGAAAACAAATATAATGCCGGTGGGTCAAGATTAGGATATCCTAACAACCCATCTCAAAAAGTAGCAACAGGAGTTGGACCTAGTCCTCAAGCTGTAGGTTCTACTATACATAATCAGTATTCATATGATGGTAACCCAATTGCGGCAGATGCAGCACCTAGATTTGAAAATGCAGGTCCTATGAGACCTCTACCAGAACCAACACAATTACAAGCTTTTACAGGTCCTCAAAATACTAGATCAGCAGCAGCAGGAGCTAAAAATTATAATAATCAATCTACATATGATGATTTTATATTAGCTCAAGGTGGTAAAGATGGAGCCGTTGCAGCAGCTAGATTTCAAGGAGAAGGTAGTACCTTCTTATAAATAAGAATCAAATAAAATGCTATAAATGCCACTAATAATAAATTCAACTACTAATTTAAATAAGTTGAAATTTACTTCAAGTGGGGGTGATAGATGGGATCAAGGTAAAAGTGGTCAACCCTATATAGTTTCCCCAATACCCGGAGTAAATGATACTTTCCAACAACAACTTGATGGGCAACCTCTACCTTCAGGTGGGGTTGATTTTCTATTAAGAGGTGGGGATTTATCAATTACTGCAGCCGAAAATGATGTAAGTAGATTATCAAAAATGTTATTTGATACAAGATCACCTAATGGTTTTGAATTTATAGCTAAACAAAATGTATTATCACGTAATAGTGTAAAAACAGAAGGTACGTTTGGAGTAGGGTATGGTTTTGGTCTCCTTAATCAAGGAGTATATACACCTGTAGGAACATTACTACAAACTGGTTTAGCTCCAATTGCTACGGGTGCTACAAACTTATTTGGAGCAAATCCTCTTACAGATAATACAGCATTAAGTTTAAACAATGGAATAGCTACAAGAACTAGTAATGGAGGTATAAATGGTTATTTTGGGGTGGTTAATGCCCAAAATATTGATGGAAGTGATGGAGGTACAGCTAATAGATTAGCTAGAATATTAAAAGGAGTTAGTACAGGTGATTTTTCCCAAACAACTGTAGGGGGTAGCATAAATTTATATCCTGATAGTCAAACAATATTAAGATATGGTGGGGGGCCTAAATCTTTATTAGGAATAGGTAAAACTAGCATCCCATTTGTTGAACCACTTCAAAGAACAGGAGTAAAAAATTCAAAACTACCAGAAGGATTTATTTCATCACCTACAAATTTCTCTCCTTTTGATGCAAATTACTCTCCGGGTATTGGAGATTATACAGTATTTAAAAGAAATCAAAGTGAAAAAACTGGAAATTATTATAAAATTACTGATGCTGCATCTGGTCCTTTAACCGGAGAGGGTTTATTTAATACCTTTATTGATAATGAAAATGATATTAATAATTTAGTTTTTGAAACCGATTCAGATAATCCTTTTACACCTAATTTAGTAGATAAAACCGTTTTAGATAACAACCCTTCAAAAGCTTCTAAATTTAAAACAGTTGGAGGTCCTGACATTTTTGAGGCTTTAAATGGTTCGTCACCAACATTATCTCAAGGTATATATGGTGGCACGGATGCAAGTGAAAATGCACAAATAAAAAAATCAAATATATTTGTATCTGGGTCAACTGTATCTGGAATATTTGCTGGGTTATTCCCTGATCAAAAATTATCATTACTTACAGCTGCTGGAGGGACTATTGGTCCTGGTGGGGGTTTAACAGTAAATTTAAATAAAGCAAAGTATACTGAACAAGCCGGAGGTGCAATTACAAATAATTTAAGTCCTTATACACAAACTTATGGGGGTAACTCTACACAGTTGGTAGGGGAAGGAAAATTATTAGATTCTTATACTCATCAAGCAATAATAGGGAACACAATACCACAACAATTTTTATATGACCAACCATTAAAAAGTACAGGAAATGGTTCAGGGTTAAGTAATCCAAGAGATTTTAGAAAGCATGTAAATGGTGAAGATTTTAATAATAATACGGAAATGGAGAATAATTTAGGATTCTCTACTGTATTATCCTTAGCACCAGATTATGTAAATGCTAACCAAAATATAAAAACTAATTATGGAGACCCTGGACAAACAGCAGGTCAAACTTTAAGTGGTTTCTTACAACCTGCTAAAAATGTTTTAAATTATGGTGTAGATGCCTCAACTTTAATAGCTTTAGATAAAATAAATGCTATGCCTTTATATGAAGATACTGCAGCTGATACCTTAAATAAAGGTATTAATGACTCAGTTAATTTTAATATAGCTGTTATAAATAATGATAAAGCAGATGGAACATCAACTTATATTCATTTTAGAGCACTTTTAGATGATTTTAATGATAGTTATACAGCTAAATGGGATGCGGTTCAATATGTTGGTAGAGGAGAAGAATTATATAATTATCAAGGATTTGGAAGAGAAATTTCTATGGGTTGGACAGTTTATGCACAATCAAAAGCAGAATTAATTCCAATGTATAAAAAATTAAATTATTTAGCTTCTACACTAGCCCCAGATTATACTGGTGCTGGGATGATGAGGGGAAATATAGTTAAAATAACAGTAGGAGGTTATTTATATGATCAACCTGGTATTATAAAAAGTATAAATTTTGGAATTCCAGAAGAATCACCATGGGAAATAGCAATTAATGAAGAAGGTCTTGAAGATACTTCAGTTAAACAATTACCACATATGATAAAAGTAACAGGATTTACCTTTATTCCAATACATAAATTTATTCCTGCAAAAGTAAGTAGCCTAACTAATCCAATACAAAAATATATAGCATTAGCTAATTCAACAGGAAACACAAATTATAAAGATAAATATAAATCATACTCACAAGCAGGGGCACAATTAGAATAATATTATTATGAATAGATATCAAACTATAAACACTATAAGAAATATAAATCCATTTGTTGGAACTTTGGGGGATAAATATTATACAACAGTTTCTTATCCTGAGGTTGGAGCTAGCGAAAGTGATATTTATATTGAATCTGAATTTGGTGATAGATTAGATTCTTTAGCGTATCAATTCTATAGCGATGTAACTTTATGGTGGATAATATCAATAAGAAACCCAAATAAAGTAAATTTTGGATCATTTTTTCTAACACCGGGTTCACAATTAGCTATTCCTCAAAATGTTAGCAGAATAGTAGATAGTTATAGAAATTTAAATGATTTGTAAATATGAACATAATAGGAAGACCTTTTAGTAAAGTAGTTACTGATCAAATTGAAGCTAGGCAAGATTCTTTAGCAAAAGGTATTGGAAATTCTCCTAGCGATTTATTGTACCAACAATCAAAAACCCCATGGATCAGATTAGCAAGTGCAGTAGATATTAATGATGTTGATAAAGTAAATGATTTAAGTTCTTTGGGTTTTAATAAACAAGAATTAGAAGGACAAAACCTAGCTGAAAATTTTATATTACAAGGGGGAGCAATTTCTTTAAAACCAGATCAAAATCAAAATGATGCAGTAAATGAAGGTTCAACAGGAGATTTTCAAAGTGGTTTAAATTTTGGAACTAATTTTAAAGGAGCTTATGGTTGGGGAGGTACATCTGAAAGAGGCTTAGTACCTATGCCGGGAATAACAAGTGCATCTGTAAAATATATAAATAATGGTGCGTTAACAAAAACAACAATAAATATAAAATGCTTTAGTAGAAATCAACTAGCATTAATAGATCTTTTATATATGCGTCCTGGGTATACTGTACTTCTAGAATTTGGGTGGAGTGTTTATTTAGATAGTAATCAAACTCCTCCGGTATTAGAAGCATATGATTCATTTAAATCTCCGGCTTTACGTTATTTATTTAATGATCCCACAGATCAATATAAGTTACTTAAAAACATTCGAGACGAACAAGATAGAACATGCGGTAATTATGGAGCAGTATATGGTAAAATAAGTAATTTTAATTGGAAATTTAATCCTGATGGTAGTTATGATTGTATTGTTACTTTAGTGGGAATGGGTGAATTAATAGAATCTCTTAAAATTAATACATTTAATCTTGAAAATGCTGGAAGTGAAGGGAGTAAAGAAGATGATGATGAAGAAAAGGAAATTCCATTAATATCACAAGCTTCAAAGTCCTCATTAAATCTTTGGTTATATTCTATTTATCAAGGTGAAAAAGGTTGGCTTGGTGGTAATTCAGGATATGAGGGTAATTTTATCGATAGAGATTTTAAGGATTTTTGTTTAATTAATGATGATGGTTCTACAAAGACTGGACAAACATTAAAAATAAAAAATGCAGAATTTCACTGTGAAATAAATAATTCAGATAGAGGAGATGATAATGATGAACAAGTTCAAATATATATTACTTTTGGTTATCTTTTAGCTTGGTTACAAAAAAATGTTTTATTAAACAATAAAAATATACCCTGTTGTGCTTTTGATTTTGATTTTAAAGACCTTCATAGGGATTTAAATTTATTTAATTTTCCAAAAGGTAATTTTTCATCAGACCCTTCATGTTGTATAGTACCATTTGAACAACCATCATTAAATAAAAGTGATCTTACTGCAGCACAAACTGCAGAGTTAATAGCATCAACATCTGAGGGTTTCTCGGCATTTCTTAAAAAAGCTTTAAAAAATATAACAGGTTGGGGTGTTCAACTTAAATTTGGTGGTTATGATAAGAATGTTTTTGGGGTTGTAAATGAAAAACATATGAAGTATGGGGGTACAGCAGCAGACCCCGGTGGATTTAAATGGGATGATAATCTTGCTAGAATGTCACAAATACTTATTAATATAAACCACATAGCACAAGTTTTAGAGGAATGCCCTATAGATAATGATAATGCAAAATCTTTAAATCGATTTCTCCAAAAATTAATAGCTAATATTAATAAATCAACAGGGGGAATTAATGATATTGTTGTAGAATTAAGTGATGACCAATCAAAAATTGTATTTAGAAATAAAACACCTCAAAGATATAAAGATCGTCCACCACCAGATATACCTGGTAAGATTGAAAAAATATGTACTTTTAATACTTTTGGAAAAGGATCTGCTATAAAAAATCTTTCAATTGATGCTAGCATATCTAAAGAGTTTTCTGCTATGGTTACAATTGGAGCACAAAAAAATGGTAACCAAACCGCAGGTAATGCTGCTTCATTTTCTAATTACAATGAAGGTCTAGTAGATAGAGTTATGCCTGCTAAAACTAGTGGAGGTTCTCAGGATGGTAAGGATGATACTGATCAAAAAATAGAAGTAGCTCAAATAATAAGAATAGCACAAATGATAAATGTAATGAATACATCAGCAGGAATTACTGATGCTATTAGTGGTGGAGCTGGTGGATTGTGGGATCAAATAATGGATGATTTAAATTGGTATTCAGAAGATATAAATTCTTTTAATGCTAATCATACCCAATATATACAAGCTTTACAAGGATATTATGCACAACCAAAACCTTCAGATGGTGGAAAATCACCACAAGGACCATCACCTTTCTTTTTACCATTTAATTTTTCAATAGATATAGATGGTATAACTGGTATGAAAATTTTTGAAAAATTTAAAGTTGATAATAAAGTTTTACCATTAACTTATAGTAATAGTAAAGTAGATATTGTAATTAAATCTGTGGATCATGAAATTAATCTTTCATCTTGGACAACAAAAATAGGAACACTATCCACACCTACTTATGATCCACCTCTACCATCAACTCCACAAAGTGAACTTAATTTAAATGAAAGTCTAGGGGAAGGTCCTCTTACTTAAAAAATAAAGTAAATGAATATAACTCCAAGACAAATAACAGTAGGCCAAAGTTTACTAAACCCTCCACCTCCACTAACTCCTAGTGAAGAATTACTAAGGGTAAGGTTAAGTAGAATATTAGATGATGGTACTCAAACTTTAGGTATAATGGATGTTTTAGGTACTAATGAAAACCAGATTTTATTTTCTTTAGCTACAGTAGAATTACCATATAAAGGAAACCAACCAAAGGTTAGTTGTATTCCTACTGATAATTACAGAGTTGTATCATATGCAACAGGAAAGTGGGGTAATTGTTTTTGGTTAATAGGTAACGAAAAAGGTGACTATGTAAAAAATAGAATATCCGGAAATGGTTTTACAAGAGGTTCAATATTAATTCACGCAGGTTCTAAGGCAACTAGCAATCTCCAAGGATGTATAGGCCCTGGATTAAAATTTAATGCTCAAACTAATCAAAGGGGTAATCAAAAAGGAACCGGAATGTATTATTTATCTCCTTCTAAAGAACAATCAAAACAAGCTATGAATAGATTAGTAAGTACTTTATGGAATATTGGATCTTTTAAAATGGAAATAAATGATATGAATCTGTCAAAACCATTAGCCCTAGCCAAAGATTCAAGTTTGTATAAAAGGTTTGAAAGGTTAGCATCATCTAAAAATCTATTACCTAATCCTTATATAGGGCCTAAATAAAAATTATGTATATACCAGCAAATAGAATAATAACTAATTTATTTACTCGTGGGGATGAGTATAAAAATGCTAAAACAGGTATTCCCTATCAAGGGTTTTATTGGGAAATGTATAATGGGACAATATTTACAGGTAAAAATCCTAAAGATAAACCATCAGAAAGATTAATTATAATAGAAAATTTAGACAATATAGAAAAACTAGAATCCCAGGATGAAGTATTTCAACAATATGCCGATAATTATGATGCTGAAGTAGTCCCAAACCAATATCAAAATATGGGTGATATTAACACTTATAATAACCTTAATAGAATAGATATTTCTGTTACAAAATTAATCCCCCAACAATATTATCCTCAACCAACAGAAGAAGAATACAATTTAGGGATATTTACAAGATATTTTGTAGTTAAAACTAACGAACCTATTTATATAGAGTTAAATAAAGATACTCATAATAAAATGAATATGAGAAATCCTGCATATAGTTGGAAACTATATACCTTGTTTTCAATTGAATGGACGTTAACAGGAGGGGAAAGTGAAATTTTTAATGCAAATGAAAATGAAGTTACATTAATTGAAAATAAAATTGGTAGAAAAGGCTTAAGAAATTTTTTAAGTAATAATTTTTTACAATTTTACATTCCAAATAGAGGTGAAGTTTTATATTCAAATGGTGATGGTTTAGTACTTCCGGATGGAACTGCTTATATAGGAGAATATCACATAATGCAAGATGGGACTCCTATGACTGGAAAAACTCATGGAAAAGGTCAACAAAATATTATTTTAGAACAACTTTACGATTAAATTAGGATTGTAGATAAAACCATCGTATATTGAATCAAAATAAGAGTTATGTTTTGGTTAGTTGAAGATGATAAGCAGTTAGAGTTATTTAAGAATTATGTTAGGGAGGAAGCATTTGTTGAAATAATTCCATATAATAATTTAGAACATCCCACAAGAAGTGGAATTTGTGCTGTTTATATTCGCCCGTTAAATGCCGC
>TARA_R110000803_G_scaffold78851_1_pt1 | contig 11429 bp, 26 predicted proteins | sample TARA_R110000803 | Tara Oceans TARA_R110000803 (sample SAMEA4397772) | marine metagenome | biome: Polar Biome; feature: [SRF] surface water layer (ENVO:00010504); material: water (ENVO:00002006), including particulate matter (ENVO:01000060) such as... | depth 5 m | reverse complement strand
CACATGAATGAATGGCGTAACATAAAAATCCCATTGGCTTGGAGCGAGACAGGACAGTTCTATCTGTCTGTCTTTCAAGCGGGAGATAAAGACCTTGAATGTGTACCTGTTCGTAGATATAACGATGGTGAAACAGTATTGATGGGTGAGCCTATCAAGTTCAAGGATTCAAATAAGTTCGTAGAACTTTTAAACGATGCTCATAGAGGTTGGTTTGATGCATGGACAAACAAGGAGGACTATTTAGATGGCTAAGAATAAAATCATTTGGAAGAACCGTCAGAAATCTTGGAAGATGTACAGAAGTCAACAGCGTAAAGCAAAGTATGACTTTGTTTGGAAAAACCTAACAACCACAGAAAAGGAGGTGCGTAATGCTTAAAATTATCTTAAAGAAGAAAGGGGTGAAGCGTAACCCAATTGGTAACAAGAACCTACGGTTTGTAACTAAGGATGGTAGGATTACTAACAACCAAGGGTTCCTTAATGTGTCTCGCTGTCTAAAGACAGGACAATTCACTGAACGTAACACTATAGAAATCAATCTATAGGCACAGGAGTTAAAGATATGGTACAGAATGTTGTTACCTACTGCGTAGAAGATAAGAAAGACTTGTCAAAAGTGGAAGAATGGTATATGAATATGTATCCACCACTTGGGTACATGACCAAGGTAGAAAAGATTGTTGAACTTGAAGAGGGTGGGGCAGAGATTACATTCTCTCGCCTTTCGTCTTGTGATTAATAGGAGATTTGATATGGCTAAGAATTTGTTTGGGAAGACAGTAAAAGTTGACAATGCATATGCAACCTATCGTGTGGACAACCCACTGAATGGGATGTACTTTGAATGGAAGGTGTTGAAGGCATGGCAAGGCCGTGATAAAGAAGATACCAACCAATATGCACGATGGTTTTGTGCAGTGAAATCCCCTATGACCAACGACAGTTGGGAGATGGGAGATGTATATGCTAGTGAAGTCAAAGACTTAGCACACCTTGTTGAAGCAACAGATGAATGGAAACAATATGAAAAAGTTTGAAATAGAAGTACTTGATATATATCAAAGTATATATATAATTGAGGCTGAAAGTATTGAAGAAGCATCTGACTTAGTAATTGACGGTGATGCCACACCGTCATATACTGAGTTGACTTTCTCAGAGATTGAAAATGTAAAGGAGATTAGATATGAGAACTAAAGTTAAAGAGTATGACCAGCAAGCTAAGATGATTGTGTCTTGTAGTGATATTTCAATGGCAACTGTAGGTCTTTGGGCTGAGTATGACAAGCAAAGAGCAAATGGTAACATACACATGGCTGAATCAACCTATGAGTTAATTGATAAGTTTCGTGAAGCCCTAGAGCAGAAAGGTTTTTGGCAATGAGAGTAGATTTTTTCAACGCAAACTATGACTATCTAACAAGTTGTACACTTGATGACGATACGATTGGTAGTAAGTCAACCAATAAACAAGCAGTAGAAAGGGCTTTCTTTCTTGAGGAAGTAAATCAACTTGCATTGTATGCAGTAACAATCAGGGATGGTTGTCAACCTGAATGGTTTGTATGTGAGTATGGTGATTGGCTTCCAATTACTGACCGTTCTTATGCAAAGGTAATGATGGAGACTGAAGATGATGATTCACGAATTTTACAGTGATGATGACTGCACAAGAGGCGATACCTCTTATCGTAAAGCCTCAGTGTTTAAGGAACCTGATGGTTCTTACACTGTGGTAATGATACAAGACGCAGCCATCATAGAAGAACGTAACATAACAGGACACAGTGAACAGTATGCAGAAGACTGCGCTGAGAACTGGGTGCTAGGTATAATCAAAGGAGATAAGTTATGAGTAGTACATACCATTGTATGGTGATGGGTACTGTTGTGAGACACATAGCAGTAGATGCACCAAGCATTGAGGTTGCAGAGATGGAAGCCATGAAAGAGTGGAAGTCTCTAACAGGTGGGGAGTTTAACACCTGCGAACTTGTTGAAATGTGGGAAGAAATTGAGAAGGAGAGTGACGATGTTTGACCCTGATAAAACATATGGTATAACTGTTTGGGATATGTCGGTAGCTGTAGTGGATGTTGAAGCTGATGATTACATTCGTAATGAGGATGGTAGTATCAAGCTGTTTAACATACCCAACTATGACTACTCATACATTTGTGATGGCATTGATGTAGATGACCTGTATGAACGTGAAGAAGGAGGTGCTTATGATAAAGCTTGAACTGACTAGTAAACATGGTGGCAAACTATTTCTTGTTGGAGATGTATGGTCTGTATATCAGGACAGTAAGAAAACTATTATTCAAAATGGTATGAATAATAACGGTGGGTTTACCGTTGAGGAATCATACGATGAAATAATTGATATGATGGATAAACAAATGGGTACATATCCCTTGACAAAACCGAAGAGGTACATTAATAATGCTTAGACATGAAGAGTTTATGAAACAGAAAGCAAAGGAGTTATATGATATGACTATTAAACAAACCACAATCACACTTGAGCAACGCCGTGAACTTCTCAGCGTTTACAATAACCTAAAGGATGCGTTGCAGTATGCAGATGATTGCCGTACCTTGGAACTCAGACACTTGGACAATATGGAAAAGGCTATGATGTCCTTGAGAGAGATTGTTAAGCTTGAACCACAGAAAGATAGTGATGGACATAGTATGTGTTACGCTGACTATGTATTGAAGGAGGACGCAGATGAAAAAGTTTAATTACACAGACCATTCGGAGGTTACAGATGTTGAGTTATCTCTTGTTGAAGATTGTGCTGATTGCCCTTCTAGTGAGTTGGACATTAGCGAGATAAATGAATTTTTAAATGAGTATCACAATCACTTTGATGGTCAGCCCTCTTGGGAACAAGAGTGGGAAGACTTTGGCGAAGTGTATGATAATGAACCTGTCTACATATAGAAAGGGGTTTCAGTATGTCTAACCTATGGGAGAAAGATAAGAAGCGTCTGTTTAAAGAACTATACCATCAGTATTTAGATGAGGGGTATACATCCAAGGAAGCAAAGAAGATTGCGACTGAAGAGTCAGATGAAATATATTCTGAGAGTGAAGACTTTGCGTATAGTCTAGCATCATCGGAGGATAGAGATGACACCTGAACTGATAGAAGAATATCAGAGTGATGATGGTGATAGGGAAGCTACCATATCTATCACAGATATAAACATGAGTATGTTCAGATATACATATGAGATACTCTTTGCATCAAGTGGTAAGATTGTAGGTAAACACCACACCGAACTGCTTCAAGCAGCAAGAGTAATAGCAAAGCGTTGGATAACGAAAGGAGAGTTAGTAGAATGGAATTAAATGAGTATCAAAAAATGGCATCAAAGACTGCCATATATCCAGAGGAACACTCACTTACATACCCTGCCCTTGGATTGGCAGGTGAAGCAGGTGAGGTGGCTAACAAAGTTAAGAAGTTAATTCGTGATGGAATTGACCCTGATACCTACGATGCTAAGAGGGCAGAGATTGCTGATGAAGTGGGTGATGTGCTATGGTACATTGCAGCCCTATGTAAGGAGTTGAGAGTGGACTTAGAGGACGTTGCTAGGGGTAACCTACACAAGCTTGCTGACAGGCAGCGTAGGGGCAAGCTACAAGGACAAGGAGACACAAGATGATTGAACCAATCGTAAAAGGAAATGCTTCAGCAAAGTATTATAAAGCTAGAAAGTATAATAAAAATGACATACCTCTTTTAGAACTGATATCAGAATTGTTTTCTGAACTAAATGAAGGCCATGAACAGGCAGAAGGTAGAATAGATGCTTCAGCTTATACTAAAAATTGTTGGAGAGTTGAAAAGATAATAGATTTTCTGAAGCTACCTTATAAATTATCTATAAAAGATTATAGACAGGGTATAATAAACATTAATAATAAAGTTTATTATAGTCTTTTGAATGATAAATGGATTAAGGTTCAGTATGTTAACGCTGGTCTGAAATGGAAGAACAAGACAAAGAAAGTTTCAATAGATGAGTTCGTAAAAAAATATGTTTTGGAAGTGGAGACACAAGGTGATTGAGATTGTATACAAGACTAACAGTGGCAAGAAAGTTGTTGACACTGTAGAAACTGCTCAAGAGTGTGAGCGTTGGATAGAAGAAAGGGCAATGCTTGCAAAGGCTATTGGTTTGACCACATTAAAAGCAAAGCGTATGCTTCACATCCTTGACAGTAAAGAACCACTAGCTATATACTACTGTCGTAATATAAATTAGAAAGGAAAAGACTATGCAGCAACACGAATCTGCTAAACAGATTAGCCGTGGCGAATGTCCCACCTGTGCATCATCCGATGGTAATGTCCTATATGATGACGGTCACAAGTATTGTTTCGTCTGTAACACATACACAAAGAAGGAAGGAGATGCACACATGAATACACAACCAGCACCAATCCAAGGCGTATACCAGAACCGCTTCACTGATGGGGTTATTGATAGCCTACCAGAACGCAGCATCAGCAAGGACACTTGTAACTTCTATGGTGTTAAGGTTGTTAAGGATATGACAGGTGCTAATGCAAAGCACATTTATCCTTATCACGACATAAATGGTTCTCATACCGCCAACAAGATACGTCAAGTAGCAACTAAAGCCTTCATGTCTGAGGGTGCATTACCTGCAGCTACCTTGTTTGGACAGAAATATTTCCAACAGTCAGGTAAATTTATTACTGTATGTGAAGGTGAGTTAGATGCAATGGCTGCATACGAACTAATGGGTTCCAAGTGGCCTTCAGTGTCTATCAAAAACGGCGCACAGTCTGCATTGAAAGATGTCAAGGCTCAGTATGATTACCTTAACAAGTTTGAGACAATCGTATTGTGTTTTGATAATGACGAACATGGCACTAAGGCTGCTAATGCAGTGGCTCAGTTATTTGAACCTAACCGCTGTAAGATTATGGACTTATCTCTAAAGGATGCTAATGAATATCTAAAGGAGAACAAGCGTGAAGAGTTTACACGACAGTGGTGGGGTGCAAGACAGTATACACCTGCAGGTATCTTCAACCTTGCAGACATCACTGAACGAATGTATGCAGAGAACAACAGGGAAACAGTACTCTATCCCTATCAGGGATTGAATGATAAACTTTTCGGAATGCGTACTGGAGAATTAATTACGCTGACCGCAGGTACTGGTGCTGGAAAGTCAAGTATGATGCGTGAACTAATGCATCACCTACTCACACAGACAAAACATAATGTAGGTGTATTTTCCCTTGAGGAAAACATTACACAGACTGCATTCCACCTGATGTCTGTTGAAGCTAATGACCGTATCTATATTGATGAGGTACGAAAGAACTACACCTTGGAGCAACTCAAAGCTATTGAGGACAAGACCATTGGCACTCGTAGGTTCTTTGCCTTTGACCACTTTGGTTCAATGACAACAGATGAGATACTCAGCCGTGTACGTTACATGGTCAAGGCTCTTGACTGTAAGTTCATACTGATTGACCACCTATCTATCCTTGTCTCAGGCTTAGAAGGGCAGGATGAACGCCGTAACATTGACCAGCTTATGACTAAGCTGCGTAGCTTGGTAGAAGAAACACAGTGTGCTATGTTACTTGTGTCCCACTTGCGTAGGGCATCAGGTGACAAGGGGCAGGAAGAAGGTAAAGAGATTTCTCTTAACCATCTACGTGGCTCACATAGCATTGCACAGATTAGTGATGCAGTGATTGCATTGGAACGTAACCAGCAAGACAGTGACCCTGTTAAAGCTAACACTACCACAGTCAGGATTCTAAAGAATCGTTATGCAGGTGAGACAGGTATAGCAACCTACTTGCTTTACGATAAGGATAGTGGTAGGATGTCAGAAATCGACAACCCCTTTGAGAATACAGATGACACAGACATGGAGGACTTTCTATAATGCGAGTAACACTAGACATTGAAACTGATGCCATTGATGCTACAGTAATACATTGTATTGTTGCAGAGGATTTGGATACAGGCAATGTCAAGGAGTGGCATGGTGAGAGCATCAAAGAGTTCCCTTCTTGGGCAGACACAGTAGATATATTTGTGATGCACAATGGGGTATCCTTTGATGCGCCTGTCTTGAACAGACTTACAGGCAGCAACATTCCTTTAAGGAAGGTTAGAGACACGCTAATCTTATCGCAACTTCTTGACCCATCACTAGATGGTGGACATTCTCTTGGCGCATGGGGTGAACGACTTGGGTTTGGTAAGACCGACTACAATGACTTCACTCACTTCAATGAAGAGATGTTAAAGTATTGCATCAACGATGTTAAACTAACTACTAAGTTATATAAACACTTAGTACCTCAACTTAAAAAGTATTCTAAGAAATCTATTAAGTTAGAACATGAGGTGAGAGCAATCGTTGATGTACAAGAACGTAATGGTTTCACTCTTAACATACCAGAAGCATCCTGTTTGGTTGCTAGGTTAGCAGATGAAGCTTCAATAATTGAAAGTGAGATGCAGGAAATATTCCCACCAATTATACATGAGCGTTGGTCTGAGAAAACAGGCAAGCGTTTAGCTGATAAGGTTGAGAACTTTAACCCTTCATCTAGGCAGCAGATAGGTAAGCGTCTAATGGACAAAGGCTGGAAGCCTAATAACTTCACACCAACAGGACACCCCATCGTGGATGAGGGAACTCTAAAGTATGTGGACATTCCAGAAGCCCAGAAGATTGCACACTACCTTCTATTACAAAAGCGTGTATCACAAGTTAAGTCTTGGCTTGATGTGGTACAGGATGATGGTAAGGTTCATGGCAGAGTTATGACCTTGAAGGCTATCAGTGGAAGAATGGCACACAACTCACCGAATATGGCTCAGATACCTGCAGTCTATTCACCTTATGGTAATGAGTGTCGTGCCGTATGGATTACTAGTAATGATAAATATAAATTACTAGGATGTGATGCTAGTTCTTTAGAACTAAGATGTCTTGCCCACTACATGGGTGATGACAAGTTTACTAGAGAGGTGGTAGGTGGTGACATTCATACTGCTAATCAGAATGCTGCAGGATTACCTACGAGAGACTCGGCGAAGACATTCATATATGCATTAATTTATGGTGCAGGTCCAGCTAAGATTGGCAGTATCGTAGGTGGTGGTGCTACAGAAGGCAAGAATATTATGTCCAAGTTTATGTCCAATATGCCAGCCTTAAAATCTTTGCGTGATAAGATTGACAAGGCAGCATTAAGTGGTTATATACGAGGACTTGATGGCAGACTGTTAAAAGTTAGACAGCAACACGCTGCAGCTAATCTTTTATTACAGGGTGCAGGTGCAATCATTTGTAAGGAATGGTTACGCCAAATAACATTAGCTGTACGACAGGACTTTAACTACCGTCTTGTCGCTAGTATTCACGATGAGTACCAGTTTGAAGTTCAAGCTGACCAAGCTGAAAGGTTTGGGTTATTAACTCAGCAAGCAATGAAGCGAGTTGAGAAAGAACTAAACGTCTTATGCCCACTAGATAGTGAGTTTAAGATAGGCAACAATTGGGCAGAAACACATTAGAAAGGAGAACTAAAATGAATGACATGAAAAAACTGGAACCCTCAAAGGCTGACCGCAAGAAGTTTGATATTGACTTGGAGTATGGTCAGGTTCGTGAACAAATGGTAGCGGATATGCTTCAGGATAAAAAGATTGAAGTAAAATCTGAGCGTGATGTCTGGCAGAAGACAGGCAACATTGCGATTGAGTACCAGAGTTATGGTAAACCTTCAGGCATTGATGCTACCGAATCAGACTACTGGTTTCACAACCTATGTATAGGTGACGAAACATTCTGTACTCTTGTCTTTGAGACAAAGAGTCTGAAGCGTATCATAGACAACTTGGATTATAAGCGGTCTGTAAATGGTGGAGATAACTATGCATCTAAGATGTACCTTCTTAACTTGCAGAAATTGTTTTCATCAGATGTAATAAAAGCATTTAAACAGAAAAAAGATGTTGACACCATTCAATAGGTGTGGCAGAATACACAAATCAGTAGGGGCTTTGACCCCATAACAACAACAGAAAAGGAGTAATTTAAAATGGCTATTATTTCAGGAAAAGCATATTGGACATCTATCTCTACACCTAACGATACCTTTGAGCCAGTGTGGTCACTTGACGTATCATTCGATGAGGCTAGTAAAGCAACCATTCAAGGTCTTGGCTTGAGTATCAAGAACAAGGCTGATGAGCGTGGTGACTTTGTAACTATCAAGCGCAAAGTATTTCGTAAGGATGGTTCAAAGAATGAACAACCTGCATTGAAGGATGCACATAAAAATCCTATGGGTAATACACTTGTAGGTAATGGCTCAGATGTTAAGGTTCTTTTTAAACCATTTGATTGGGAGTATGCAGGTAAAGCAGGAGTTGGTGCTGACCTACAAGCAGTACAGGTTGTGAACCTGATTCCTTATGGTAAGGACGAAGACTTTGATGTTATTCCTAATGGGTATAGTTCTTCAGATGATTCGTTCATGGATGAAGAGATTAACTTCTCAAGAGCAACAGGCTAAATAGTCTAAAGGGTGCGGTACATTAATGTATGACCGTGAGTTGGATAGCGTAGGGTGGGTACTCCAACATTCACTAACAAGAAAGGAGAATAGTATGAAAGAAGATATGGTTAATAACCCACCTCATTACAATCATACAGGTGTAGAATGTATTGATGCTATTGAAGCAGCAACAGGTGAATACTTTGAATACTATCTACAAGGTAACATTATGAAATACCTTTGGCGTTATCGTTACAAGAATGGAGTAGAAGATTTAGAAAAAGCTAAATGGTATTTAGATAAATTAATTGAAAGTACATACCACCCATAGAAAGGATAAACAAATGGCTAAAATAGATACACTCATAGAGGACATATACAAGACGTTGGAAGACGGTTCTGATATGTATAATATGAAGAACAAAACAAGCCTAGAAAAGTTTAGTAAAGCCTTATTTCATTCTATGGCAAGACAAATGTCTGAAGGCAAACGACAGAGAGGTTCCAACCTACGTATGTCTCAGATTGGTAAGCCTGATAGACAGCTATGGTATGAACTTAAAAGTAATGCAGAGCCGCGTCCAATTGATGGACAGACTAAACTAAAGTTTATGTTTGGAGATATCCTAGAGGCTTTGCTTATCCTTCTTATCGAAGTGTCTGGTCACAAGGTGACAGACGAACAAGGTGAGGTGGAGATTAATGGTGTTAAAGGTCATAAGGATTGTCGTATTGATGGTGTCCTTACTGATATTAAATCAGCATCACCTTATGCTTTTAAGAAGTTTAAGGAAGGTACTCTACATTCAGATGACCCCTTTGGATACATTGCACAAATCTCTGGATATGCTGAAGCATCGGGTGATGATAAGGCTGCGTTCTTTGCGGTTGATAAATCATCAGGTGAACTAGCATTGATGGACATTGAATCAGTACACATGATTAGTGCAGCAGGACGTATCAATAAAGTTAAGCAAGTCTTAACCAAAGATACACCACCTGAACGCTGCTATGCTGATGAGCCTGAAGGAAAGTCAGGTAATCGTAAACTAGCAATCGGATGTGTCTTCTGTTCCTTCAGAGAAGAGTGCTGGAAGGATGCTAATGGTGGCATGGGTATTCGTTCATTTAAATATTCAAACGGCATCAAGCACCTTACCACAGTGGCAAAGGTTCCTGATGTACCAGAGGTAACTAATGCCCTATAAAAGAAAAGGTAAGAGGAACAAGTACGAACACAACTATCGTTCAAACTCAGAATATAATACATCACTTGTTCTTCTTAAAAATAACATTGAGTTTCAGTATGAATCAGACAACATCCCCTATGAATGGAGAGAGGATAAGAAATATATTCCTGACTTCATTCTTCCCAATGGGATTATTTTAGAAGTTAAAGGACGCTTCATGTTAGAAGACAGGAAGAAACACCTGTTTATTCGTGACCAACATCCAGAAGTAGATATTCGATTTGTCTTTGATAACCCTACTAGAAAATTATATAAGGGTGGCAAGATGACATACGGTGATTGGTGTGAGAAATATAATTTCCTTTACTGTAAAGGTGGTGAAGGCATACCAAAGGAGTGGTTTAGAGCGAATGTTAAAAGAAGAAATACAACCGATTGATATCGAACTCAATGTACCTAAGACACCTGAGAAGGCTTTGTTCTTAACAGTAATACTACAAGCATTACTTGACGCAACAAAGCCTTCTTATAGTGGTGAACCTGATACAGCCGTGCTTGAAAGAGACAGGGCAATAGCTTGGTTCTTTGCATCGGTAGGTGTGACAGCGGAAGATTTCAAAACAGTGTGCGACTATGCAGGTGTAGAGCCTGAGTATATGCGTGACTTTGCTTTCAAGGTATTAAAGTCAGGTGAGGTTGAGTATGTTCGCAAAAGAATTAATGCAGTTTTAGGGCATTAGAATATTGTACTTGTAGCTTATATATGCTACACTTATTCTCTTGTTCGCTTGAAAATGAAAGGGCTATTTATGAACAATTTTTTACCTACAGATTACCAGAATTTTATTGCCTTGTCCCGCTATGCGCGTTGGAAAGAAGACGAGCAACGGCGTGAGACTTGGACAGAAACAGTTGGCAGATACTTTGATTATATGTCTGACCATCTGAAGAAAAAGCACAGCTATTCTCTTGACGAGGGGCTGCGTAAGCAGCTTGAGGAAGCTGTGCTTTCCCTAAACATTATGCCTTCTATGAGGGCGATGATGACCAGTGGACCAGCCCTTGACCGTTGTCATGTAGGTGGATACAACTGTTCTTATGTACCAGTTGATAACCCACGTGCATTCGATGAGACTATGTACATCTTGATGTGCGGAACAGGTGTTGGATTTTCTGTTGAGAGAAGTGCAGTTGAGTGTCTTCCTTTTATTAATGAATCATTCCATAATACAGAAACAATAATCAAGGTAGGTGACAGCCGCCCCGGATGGGCTAAATCATTGAAGGAATTGATTGCTATGCTTTACACTGGACAGATTCCTAAATTCGATGTCAGCGAAGTACGCCCTGCGGGTGCAAGGCTCAAGACCTTTGGTGGTAGAGCCTCTGGACCACAACCACTTATTGAATTGTTTGACTTTTGTATTGAGAAATTCAAGGGTGCTGCAGGACGTAGGCTCTACCCAATCGAATGCCATGATATCATGTGTAAGATTGGTGAGGTTGTAGTTGTAGGCGGTGTAAGGCGTTCAGCCCTTATCTCTTTATCCAATCTTAACGATGACCAGATGGCTCATGCTAAGTCAGGTAAGTGGTGGGAAAACGAAGGACAACGTGCTTTAGCTAATAACTCTGTTGCCTA
>TARA_R110000803_G_scaffold69326_2_pt1 | contig 11463 bp, 20 predicted proteins | sample TARA_R110000803 | Tara Oceans TARA_R110000803 (sample SAMEA4397772) | marine metagenome | biome: Polar Biome; feature: [SRF] surface water layer (ENVO:00010504); material: water (ENVO:00002006), including particulate matter (ENVO:01000060) such as... | depth 5 m | reverse complement strand
CCCATAATTATGTGCTTGTACTTGTGAGGGTTGTTCTCACGCATCTTTTTAACTTGGTTGATAAAAGATTCGGATAAGTTTTCTTCGTTATCTAGGTACGTTGTATGAATGTACGTCGTGTCTTTATCGGTTATGTTTGCTCCAGCTTCAATGCCTCTTTGCTCAAAGAAACGTTTATAAATAAAATGTTCTTTTGTTGCAGGATTCAAAATAAGAATTACCCTATTTTGTATTCCTTTGGCCCGTATAGAAAAGTCTATCTTATCAAATATATCCTCGTCGTTTAATTCTTCAGCTTCATCCAGTACAAACGTTGTAACGCCTGCCAAAGATTTAAGGTTTGCGGTTTGCGTTCCACTAGATGTCTTTATGCCTTTAAACAATATCTTTGAACCTGTGGTAAGATTTATAATTTCATCCTTTGTAATATAAAAATCATCCTTTAAATTATTGGATTCAATCTTGTCTATAAATTCGGGAATAATTGACACGTGCGCACTTGTTAAAGTGTACCTTGTAAATAGTACAACGTGATTCTTTTCGTACGTTAGGAACAGTAAGAACGAGTTTAGGGAATAAGACTTACCACTTCCACGACCTCCTGTAATTACAAAGTATCTACTATCTGAACCTAAAGAGTTGTATTTTCTATTAATCTCCACTAAACTTGAATAGTTTTTTTATGTCAAAATTGTTTAGGCTATGTGTATTTTCTATTGTTTCTTTTGGCTTACCTAGATAGTACTCTAAGAATAGCTTAATTGCTTGTACATCGCCTTTGGTTTCAGCAATATCTTTCAGCTTCTTAATAACGCTAATAACATCCTTATCTGTTGCTGCTTCATCGAGCAAATGTAGATACTTGTTTTTTCGCTTATCTACTCCTTTTGCTTTAGTGGAATGTCCTTGGTTGCCATTGTTTTTTCTTCCGTCTGCCATTTCTAATATGATTTAATATTTAGAACTTAATTTTGTGTTAAATATTGGGTTGTATGTTTTTATTAAACTTGCCTCTATCATCAATGATACATCGTTTGACAAATTGTTTGCTATTATAACTTCCTCTATCATTCCGTCTTGCATCATTTTACAATGCTTATCTTCTGTTCTGTTTTGACTAAATAACCTACCGTTTTTTCCCTTTCCGACATAAACTATATCTCCTTCAAGATAATGAGCGTAAACATAATATTCTCCATGCTTAATATGCTTCTCTAAAAAGTCAGAGTAAATTTTTTCGTAAAAGGAAGCCATTTTATCTTTCATTTCATCGAAGAATCCGTCAAAAGTTTTGTTATTACTTATGCTTCTTGTTTTTCTTCTGTCGTATTTCTTTTTACTTGATGTTGAATGACCTCCGTTTAGTTTTCTTTTGTCCATTTTGTTTTATTTAATTTCTAAACTTCGTAACTATCGTAAACTTTAATTAACTTAACTACTATCTCGTTAAAGCAAGAAGCGCAATTAGATGGCTCTAGACGAACTTTAAACAGTCGGCTGTATATTTCCCTTACCCGAGTAACTTCGGATGGTTTAAACGTGTTCTTTGTCTTTATTTGTATATCTGAAAAGTAATTGTATTCATCTTCGGTTAAGCATTCTGGTTTTCTATATGGAAACATTGCGTTGAGTTTTGCTTTACGCTCTTCGCATCCGCAATCTTCGCCCATAACAAATTTCGCTAACTTATCAGCTCCTATTGCTTCGAGAACTTTCTCCACTGTATCACCAAAACCTACAGACGTTTTTTTTACTGCTGGCTTTCGTGTTGTTTTTTTTACTGGTTTTTTCATAATTATTTTATTAGTTCAAAATCTTTGTTTAAATAATCTTCGTAGTCCTCTCCTATCCTACGCTTTAACTTTCCTTTGCAGCATTTTATTGTTAAAAATATACTTGACAAACTAATCTTGCTCCACTTTGACAAATCTCGCATTGACAAATCGGAATCTTTATACGCCCTAAATAGCATTGCATCGTACCAATCCCAAGAATTTATTTCTGCTTCTATTTTATCGCTAATTAATAAACTTGCTTCATTCTCAAACGGGTTTTTTTCTTCATCGCAAATAGAATAGAATTTATCTAATGGAACCTCCCTATTTTTGTTTGCTCTCAAATAGTCAAAGTACACGCTTCTAAGAGTTAGCCAAATGTAGCCTTTGTTTATTTCTTCTCCTGTAAACTTATCTATGTAATTTAAACGTAAAATCCGAAGATATGTATCTTGAACAATATCTTCGGACATATCTCCACCGCCAAAACTTTTAACTATCTCAATCCACTCTTTGTGGTGTTTAACAATTCTTTCCATTGTCGGTAAATGTAATCATTTTTTTTAATTTAACTTTTTTCTTTAAAGTAAGCTATTGCAAAAGGCATCATTTCAAGCATTGTTCGAACTTCGCTTTGAATTACCAAAGGGTTGCTGTGTACAAATGGCTCTACTTTGACACCTTTAACTTGGAAAATATACTCTTTAATTAAGGCTATAATTTCGGGCTGGGTTAAATGTTCTTTACTTGCTATCTCTATCACTTGCTACTTGTAATAGTTTGCACATTGATTTGTGGCTCATTGACTTTGTACCTTTCATTATGTCATCAACGTTCTTTGAGTTAAAATAGTTTAACTCCTTTCTAAAGAACGTCTTTACTGATTGATTAGTTGCTTTGCAATGGTTTTTAACTATTCTTAAATGCTCTTTGTGTATTTTAGTCATTTTAATATTTTGGTCGATAAATTATCTCTATTGTATGCCCATAATCTTTTTTGAATGTTGCTATACATTCTTCAAGAGTACCCTCTAAAGTTATTCCTCTGGAATACAATCCGTCGTTAACATAATAAACTATGTGCCATTTTTCTTTTTTCATCTTATTTGTTTTCGTTTCTAATTTGTTGTTCTCTTTCTTTCTTAGCCTTGTATGCTTTGCCTGCATTTTGTTTAAATTCTAGCCACAACTCATCGTGAGAATAATCGTATTCAGGCTCAATTGAAAGTATTTGTATTTCTGGAAAATTATGTAATTCAAGTTCGTTATAGTGTTGTTCTTCCATTCTGCAAGTCAACCACATTTTACTGTTTGCGCTCATTGTTTATTTGTTTTGCTGATAAGAATAAATTGTATGATTTTTCAAGCTCATTACTTAAAGTATATTTTGCCTTTATGTCATCAACTGTTGCTCCAGCTTCGTATGCCCTTTGAAACTGCTCGCTTGTAAAGTTAGGCTTTACTAAATTAACTTTTTGCGTTTGCGTTACTTGACTTGCGGAGTTGGCGTCGTCGTCGTCTGCTTGCAAAGATAGAAGTGATTGCAAAGTGTATCTTCTGAAATAAGTTATCTGGGAGCCCATTGCTTGACTTGGAAGCGTTGTATTTAACTCTAAAAAACTACATATTGCTTCTCCAGTATCTACATCGTGTATCTCGGTGTACTGTTTACCGTCTAAAATGGGTTGTAACAACACTAAACCGTTTTCTAATAGTATTGGTTCAACCGCACTAATTAAAGCGTTTATATCGGCGTATGTATTTTTAAAATGTGGGTTCTTTGCATTTTTTGCAACTATCCCAATTTGCTTTTTACATTCAAGCAACTTTCCGTAAATTGTTTCTGTGTTCATCTGTTTTTGTTTTTAAATATTTCTACAAATATAATATAATTTAATTAATACAACACTATTTAATTAATATATTTTATTTTTATAGTTTTCAAATTTAACATTTTCCTTTTGGAATGTTAGTATAGTTCCGCCAATATCTCCGCTTCTATTTTTAGCAACTTCTAAATGAGCTAAACCATCTGTATTAATCAAATCGCCATCAAAATTAAACTCATTCATTCCATAATACTCTGGGCGCATTAAAAATAATATTATATCTGCATCTTGTTCAATTGCTCCAGATTCTCTTAGGTCTGACATCATAGGCATCTTGTCTGGTCTTTCCTCAACCTTTCTACTTAATTGAGAAAGTGCAATTATTGGTACATTTAATTCTTTTGCTATGGCTTTTAGTCCTCTTGATATTTCACTTATCTCTTGCTCTCTTGAACCAGTTTTATAATTTAATCTCATTAGTTGCAAATAATCAATTAAAACAATATCTAAATTACCTTTTGATTTTAATCGAATACATTTAGACCTTAGTTCGTTCAATTTAATGCTTGGGGTGTCGTCAATAAATAATCTTATCTCTTTTAATAAAATGCTTGCATCGTTAATTCTACCCCACTCGGGCATCGTTAATTCTCTTTTTTTAAATTTCCAAGATTCAATTCCCGTAACATCAGAATAAAATCTACCCATTAACTGTTTACTTGTCATTTCAAGTGAAAATACTGCAACCGCTTTTCCGTTGTCAATTGTTATGTTCTTAGCCATATTCAAGGCAAGTGCGCTTTTACCCATTGCAGGACGAGCAGCTAGTACAATAAGTTCTCCATCTTGAAAACCACCCGTAACACTATCAACTTTTTCAAATCCACTACATATCCCAGTTATTCCAGTTTGTGGTTTGTTTAAGTCAACTATGTAATCATCAACTAATTGTTTTGTATCTTTTATATCTTTCTTGATAATACCAGTAGTAACATCCATTATTCCTTTATCAATCTCGGCAACTATATCGAAGACATCGGAATTAGAATAAGCCAATTGCATACTCTTTGAAGCGATACGTATCAACTCCCTAGCCATGAACTTTTCATTCAGTATAACTACATGAGTTTCTATATTTGCAGAACTAGCTACTGAATTAGTTAACTTGGATATGTAATGAACCCCACCACTAGCATCTAGCTCTTTATTCTTTTTCAATTGATTAATAACTGTAAGCATATCAATTTTTGACATTAACCTATCTAACTCTTGAATTGCTTTGTAGATAAATCCATTCTTATGGTCGTAAAATGTTTCAGGTTTTAAGGTTTCAGAAACTAACAGCAAACTATCTGATTCAATTAATATTGCTCCAAGAACCGCTTTTTCAATTGCTATGTCTTGAGGTAATATTTTATCGTTTATAAATTCTTTATTTTCCATTATTTTAAAACTTTAATTATTCGTTTTGGTTGTTCTTGTTGCATTTCATCTATTTTCCAAGAGTGATTATATCCAGCCCAGCTCTTTACTATGCAAACCTTTAGTATTTCGTTTACATCTCGCTTGCTTTTTTCGACTTGGTTTATAAAATCTTTAAGAGATGTTTCTGTGTTAGTTGCTTTTTTAGTTTTTCTAACTTTTAACCAATCATTAGCAAGTTCTATGTTTGCTCCAAAAGAAATTAGAGAAGATTTAAAATTAAAAGGTTTGACAGAACCGTCAGTACTCTTATCTTTTTTTATCTTCTCTTCTCTTATCTTCTCTTCTCTTATAGCATTGCTCTTGCATTCGTTTTGCAATGCACTTGCATCGTAAGCCTTGTTTTTCCAACGTTTATCGGCTGCTTCTTTTCTCTTTTTTGAAACATCATTAAAGTCTTTAAGTTGATTATCTAAAAATCTTATTGCAATATCTTCGCCAACTAAGTCTATAATTCCATTAGAAATAAGTTCATCTATTATTTGCTCGTTTTTTCTGCAATACTTTTGCAATGCAAATGCATAGCTCATGCATCCAAGTTTTAACCAATAACCATCTTTTAAATTTGTAAAGCAAACTATTGCAGCATCTGAACATATTTGTATCTCGCCCTCTAGCCATTCAGAAGGCTCATGTTTGTAGTATGGAAGTTCCTTTGCCATTACTCTTCAATTTTATTAATTTCAGTACGTAGCGTTTTAGCTAATCGAATAGCTGTACTTTTATCTAAAATTATTGAAATTATTTTGTTTGTTTCAATATCCCAAATGCTTAATTTTACAGCGTACTTGCTATAAAGTTTTGTTGTTTCAACCGTCGCATACCTTTTTTGGACAGTACAATCTAAATGTCTTAATTCAATTTTTGCCATAATAATAAAGGTTTTAAGTTACCGATAAACTATTTATTTAATAAAAAAAGACCTCACAAATCTTAGCCGTCCCTTGCTAGTCATTGTGAAGTCTAAATAACTTCTTTGCTCAATATGTTGGGACGTGAGCGTTTACAAATATACTAATTATTTTAACTCAAACAAATTAAACTCAATAAATTCTTCTCCTTTTTTAACGTCTACCTTTTTTATTTCAGCTTCGTAAATGTTTCTATCGTTAAAACCATACTTTTTTTGTAGGCAATCTTGAAAAGGTTTGACTGGGTTATCCCAATCTGCATTTTTAGAACTCAATCCAAACGTTGCAATCAACTTTAAACGCCCTTTTGGCACTTCTAACGGCTTTAAAAGCATAAGTAAATGGTTTTCATAGCTTTTATATTTAGGTGTTTTAAAACGCTTGCCTTGGAACGCTTCGTTTATTGATAATGGTTTGATTAGTATCTTCATAATATTAAAAAACCCCACCAAATTAATGATGGGGCTTGTTTTAGTGGTTAGTTTTTAAAATGCCATATCTTTTGACGGCTCTGGAATAGCGGTAAACGCGTCTATTTTCCACGCTTCAATTGTGTTAAAGTATTTTGTAACTCCATCGTCTCCAGTCCAAGAACGACCTCGCAAATTAATTGATACATCTACATCTTGACCGACGGAAAATTTATCTATTAAATCTACTTTGTCTTGTGATAATTGCATTGCTATCTCTTGCGGATAAGTTTCATTTGTTACTACCACAAAAGCGCGTTTTCTGAATTTTTCATTAACTACAATTGTTTGTTCTACTACTTTAATCTTTCCTTTTACGTTCATATTTATTTGTTTTAAATGTCCAGTTTTTTTCTATAAAAACTAGACAAAGTTAACTATTTTTTTATTAATATTCGTTTTTTATTTCATCTCGATTATTGTCCCAGTTAAATACAAACGGGTTGTGAGTTTTTGTTCCGTCTTTTAAATAGTTAAACACTTCAAAGAAACTCTTACCACGTTTAAAATTGGTTTGCACCCATTCAGAGGAAGGAGATAGCGCGCCGTAGTTGTAATAACTAAACTTTTCGCTCGTACTTTCATCAAATAGTTTTTGATGGCTGTCTCCCTTGCTAAACTCAATCTCAAAATTATGTAAATTATGGTGGTCAATGTAACCGCTAATTTTTTCTATTTGCTTTGAATCTAAAAAAGGTTTAAATCCAAACTTTAAACTTTTACTATCTTTTCCGTGAGACAAAATAAAACATCTGTTTCCAATTGTGTAGTGGTCTATGAATTTACGAATATTTACCACACTTACCTTGCTGTCTTTTGATTCTGCAATAGACTTAAAAGCTGAATTAACTACATAGCCAAACGAACCCGCGTGATTGTCATTGCAAATATTATGGCAAATTATTCTATCGTAGTGATTTTTTAGGCTGTCAATAAGAGAAACTTTAAAACGCAATCCAATATCGAACGCCTTTTCGTTATCCATATTCTGTGGAAGTTTATGTCCTTTTCGCGTTGTTTCCCCGTCCCAACCGTCCATAAAATCGCCGAGTTCGTCAATGATTAAAACTTTTGATTTTTGATTTTTTATAGTGTGATTAATTATAGTTGCAAGTCTTTTATTTATTTCCATTTCATCCCACTTTCCGCCATACAAAGAAAAGCCGTTTTCATTTGTTGTCATTCCAATATGAACATCAGTATAAACTAATCTATCAAAATCTAGATAATCGTTTTTAAATTTATCCTGCTCTGGAATAATCCAATTGTCAATATATTTCGCAACAATTGTATCAAAATCTATTTCTTTAATTACCTCCTCAACATTTTTAACTTTATCTATTCCAGTTTTAACCCATTGCTGACCAGTAGTAACGTTTGTCGATACGCCCGTTATTATGTGATTTTCTGGTATGTCAATAAGGTTTGACGCCGATAACCTTTCTACTTTGCTAACTATTTCTCCTTTGCCGTTGGTTGTTCTTTTAATTTCCTTAAATTCTGTATTTCCAGAAGTTCTCAACCTTTCCAATTGCTCAAGTTGACTATTGGTTAGCATATATTTATTGTGTATTTCCTTTACTTCAAACCCAAGCGTAACGGCTTCGTATGGTTTTAATCTTTTCCTTACTTTCATAATTAATCAAATTCGTTATTAATAAATTTGTTTTGTTTTATTTTTATCCAAAGTTTATTCAAGGACCTTTTGTAGTGTTTCAAATACGGCTTATAAAAAAAACTTTTTGCTATTCTGTTTCTTGCTTTTACTCTCATAATTTTTCTATTTCTTGTTTTACTTCTAGCCAATAATCTTCAACTATTAAAAATTTATCAACCCAAGTTATTTTTAATATCTCATCAACTGAAATTAATGCACATTGTTTATCTTGTGAATCAAACACAATTCCGTTTTCTTTCCATTTATCAAAATCTTCTCCTAAATGCAGACAAGAATATTTATAAACTAACTCTTTTGCTTTTTCTTTTGGTGTCATAAATTTTCAATTTAATTGTGTGTAATTTTCCTCTAATATAGTTCCTTCTGGAATAATAACAATATAACCTTGCTCATCAACAAAAAAACAATCGTTTGTTAACGCTTCGTAATACAAAAACATTATTGTTCCGAAGTTTGAGTTGTACTGTTTAAAGGGCAAAAATATCATTGAAAGCTAATATTGCTTTTTTTATAGTTCAAAGTTAAAATAATTTTTGTTGTGAAACGTGGTTTTTAATACGCTCAATTGCTTTGTCAAAGTATTCTTTGTCTAATTCACAAGCTGTAAGGTCAAACCCGTAATCGTGACAAGCTATGGAGATGCTTCCTGAACCTAAATGTGTATCAAGTATTTTGTCGTTTTGTTTGGCGTATTTATCTAAAAGCCATTTATAAAGTGTAACTGGTTTTTGTGTTGGATGTATTCTATGGTCAATTGTTCCATTTGTTAAAAATCCACCTTTAGCAACCTTTTTAAATATTTTTATTGGACTATCAAATGAACTCCAAGCTAATTCCGCCATAGACATACTAAATTCTTCAGGTTGAACCTTATCCCAGATTAACCAACTTGATTTTGGTTCTAAAAATTTAGTCATATAATTACCTCCCCAAATAATTTGATTTTTAGAAATACGCATTAATTCATTAAAATATTCTTTAGTAGGAATACAACTATCATTACCTGCAAATGTTTTATATTTATTTTTATCACCTCTTTTTTGACTTCCTTTATGTCCCATACCCATATTAATTCCATACGGAGGGTCTACAATAGCCAAATCAAAATAGTTATCAGGATAACGAGCCATTAATATCATATTATCTTCGTTAGTTATTTGTATTTTATCTGTTATGTTCATAGTTCAAAGTTAAAATTTTCTTTCACCCATTTATCAAAACCTATTGTAATTCCGTTAATTTGTTCAGCTACATCAATTCTGTTTTTTCCATCCAATCCCATAAAGATGCGCTCGTGTTGCTTTTCAATCTCTGATATAGAATTGTTCAAAGAACGTTTTAACTCGTGTCTAATTAGATTAGGATGGTCTTGGGTTATGTCCTCAATATATTGGATGAGCGTGTTAGTTACTCCCAACAATACAACTACTTTTATTTGATTTTCTTCGTTCATTTTGTTTAGTTTAATCTTCTGTTAAATTCGTTTTGCATTAGCGTTAACGCTTGTGGAATTAGCAAACTTTCAAAGGCTGGTTTTCCGATTGCGTTTCTTAATTTATCTAATTTTCTGTTAAGTTTCTTATCGTGCATTTTAGCTAAATCGCAAATATTATTGCAACTATGAATGACAGTTGAATGATGTCTATTTGTAAGGTTACCAATTTCCAACAAAGTAAACTCTTGTGACCTTAAATACGTTTGAATAACTTGCCGCCACTCCGCTAAGTCTGCTACTCTATTCTTACTAAAAATATCATCCAAACTATATCCAGAAATTGTTGCTAAGTCCTCAATGTTTAAATCTTTTGGAGCGTTTAAAACTTGGCGTAATTTTTTTGGGTTGGTTATTATCGGGTTATATTTCATAATTTGTTAATTAAGATTTTTAAATAAGTTCTTTGATTTTCTGCTAACTTAAAATATTCTCTGGATTGCTCAATACAAGTTCGAGCAGCCAAAAACTGGCCTTTCGATTTTAGTTCTGTTGCTCTTATTTCCAGATTTTCGTAATTTTTTATAAACTCCATTAATATTGTTACCTCCTCTTTCAATTGTTCCTCTGTATTCATCTGTTTTTGTTTTTAAAATTATAAAATTATCTTGTGTGTTTTTGTTTGCGTGGCTTGTTAGCCAGTTTTCTATTTTACTCATATTATTTGTGTTTTGAATTGTAGTAGTTTTCAAAGATTTCATCGTTATACATTTCGTTTTCTCTTGAGTTGCAATAGTCATCAAAGATTTCGTCATAAAACATATCAAGCCAAAGTTTTTTAAGTTCCAAAACAATTTTGTCTGTTTGCTCAATTGGTTTACAATCATCTAACTCCTCATCAAATATAGTTAAATTGCCAATAATAAAATCATCTATCTCACTATTACCGTTTGAATCTACGTAATAAGATATGTCTATAATATCAAAACCATACTCGTAATTAAACTCATTGTCTGTTGTTAAACCCTCTCGCTGCTCAAAGTTTGCGTAAAGTGTTTGTTTTTTTTCTCTTTCCATTTTCATTTTGTTTTGACAAATATAACACTTTTTTGTTAATTGCAAACTATTTTAAAAAATAATATAAAAAAAACCCGCTGAACGAATCCAACGGGCTTAAAACAAAAACAGAGTATTAAACAAAAATCAAATATAGTTATTATTTTTTAATCTCAAAGTGCATCCACTTTTTATTTTTACTATTAACCCTATAATGAATCAAACTAATTTTAAGGTTTAAAATTCTACTAGCTTCACTATAACCGTGATAAGTTAATCCGTTAATAACAATATCAATACTTCTATTATGTTCAGCGCCAAATTTTCCTTTATAGTGTAGCGGTATATTTTTGTTTAATCCTTTTGCGTATGCGTGTTTTGTGTTTTCAGATTTAGTACACCATTCAAGATTTGATATTTTATTATTAAATTTATTACCATCAATATGATTTACAAAATTTTTACCATTTACTAAATCAACAAAACCAAAACATAATGCTCTATGTATAAAATATCCTTTATTTCTAATGTTTATACATTCATAACCACTATTTGAAATAGACTTTTTAAGTATTTTGTTTTTTGGACTTTTTACATTTCCATTTTCTCCAATTAAATAATCAAAGGGTAGATAACTAGTTTGAATAAACTTTTCCATATTTTTTTATTGCAAATATAGATAAAAAGTTTGTAAATAAAAAATGCTGTTAGGATATTCTTAATTAATTATAAATCAGCTTTTTATCTCAAAGTGCATAAAATCAAACCCCTTTTCTATTCCTAAAGATTGAAAGCCGTTTTTATAGAAAATGTCAATCATTGCTTTGTAT
>TARA_R110000803_G_scaffold14355_4_pt1 | contig 11463 bp, 14 predicted proteins | sample TARA_R110000803 | Tara Oceans TARA_R110000803 (sample SAMEA4397772) | marine metagenome | biome: Polar Biome; feature: [SRF] surface water layer (ENVO:00010504); material: water (ENVO:00002006), including particulate matter (ENVO:01000060) such as... | depth 5 m | reverse complement strand
GAAGAGCCTCAGAGTCCCGAAGGCGAGTTGGAGCAGTCTTCTGATGAAGAAGGCGAAGAAGGTGAAGAAGGTGAAGAAGGTGAAGAGGCCTCAGCTGGTGATGAATCTGGAGAATCTGAAGAAGGTGATGCTGATGAATCTGGAGAATCTGATGAGGAGTCCGGTGATGGTGATACAACATCGACCACCACCAAGGACGCTCCGGAAAATTCGGAAAAGTCTGAAACTCAAGAAGAGTTTGAAAAGAACCTTTCGGAAAACTTCGCCAATCGAGGTTGGGAAGATCCAAAACCATCTGATTTCGTTCCGGTAATCTTTCCAAGAAAATCAACGGTGGATAAAATTACGAATTCTTACAAAGATGTGATGGAGAGTCGCGAGGAAACTTCGACCTGGCCGCACCGGCCTGACGATTTCAACGGGATGTATATCGACTATAAAAAGAAGATGAAGAAAAAAGTCGGTGTTTTGATACGCGAGTTTGAAAGACGCAAAGCAGCGTTTCGTTACTCTCGTTCTTCGGAATCTCGGGTCGGCACAATTAATGTCAACAATCTTCACAAGTATCGTTATGATGATCAAATCTTCAATACGGTAACGCAACTTGCTGATGGTAAGAATCACGGTATGATTTTTTACGTCGATTACTCTGGTTCGATGACAAATGTTTTGGGCGATGTAATTGATCAGACTTTGCATCTCGTATACTTCTGTAAAAAAATTGGTATTCCTTTCGAAGTATATTCGTATACTACAAGATGTAATTGGGATCATCCAAAGATTTCCGATCCCAATGAGATCAGTCTTGATTCTCTGGTGCTCAACAATATTATGAGTTCTTCAATGTCAAAAAGCGACTTTGAGCTCGGATTTCAACAACTATTCTTTCAGACAGGTAACCACGGTTATTACAATAATCACGGGTTGTCAAATATGGAACAGTTGGGTGGCACTCCTCTCAATGCGGTGATTATGGTTGCAAACCATCACTGTAATGATTTTCAGAAAAAACATCGTGTTGATAAACTGAATGTGATTATGCTCACTGATGGTGATTCTGAACGCGCGCAAGCTCGAGAGTCCAACAACGGCATTACTACCTTCGAAGGTAAAAAAATCAATATCTCAGGTCAGCGCCGTTATATTGGTGGAACGAGTTCAAGTCACTATACTCGGATCGATACTCAACAGGAAACTCTTCTCAATCTTCTTCGCAAGAAGGCGACTGTCATTGGAATGTATCTCCCATCTTCTTTAAATGATGCAAAGCGAAAGATCTCTTTGTCCGAGAAGGGAGCCGACAAGTTGAGAAAGGGTTACACCAAAACCAAGTTTACCAATCTTTCAAACGTTGCTGGTTTCGATTCTCTGATGATTCTTCCCTACAATATCAAGATAATTGATAATGATTTTGAGTTCTCAACTGAGGAAGATATCTCGGAAAGTCGTTCCGCTCAGTCAAAGTTGGCAAAACAGTTCGCCAAAAACAACTCGGAAAACAAGAGATCTCGGGTGATATTGTCAAAGTTCGCCGAGTTGATCGCCTAAGTTTTACAATTTTTTTACGAACATTGCCCTTGACTTTCCCCTTCTCCTGTAGTACAATACTCTTATGAAAAATGAAGCTGATAAAGAAATCCTCGCTGGTTTGATCAAAACTGCCAACACCGAGGGGATTGATACGTGGTCGAGAAATACTGCGATTAGTCTTCTCCGTAACTATGAGAAGTGGCAGAAGTTTGCTTCCCCAAAACAGAAAGCATTCGCAAGGGATCTTCCGGTTAGTGCAAACGCGAAACTTGAAAAGGTGAAGGTCGAGTCGGAGGCGTTCAAAAACATTCCCTCCAAAGAAGTTTTGATCAATGGCGACCGAAAGGTAGTTTCTGGAAAGGTTGTTTCTCTCAAGTGGAAAGACACTGGTTTCGGTTGGTATAGAAACAACTCTTTTTACGGTGACAGCCAGACTTTGAAGGTTCTCCTTGACGTTGGCCACGGAAGAAAACTCTGGATTTCGGCTGATAGTCAAATGTCGGTTGGTGAGGAATGGTCTTCAAAAATGACGATCAAGACCACCGATGATCCAACTTTCCTTATCGGTTCTCGCCCTGCGGGATGGGATCGAGCGATTCCACCATTGCCGATCTTACCCGATGTTACTCCAAACTGAGTTATCCTTCCTTTTTACAAAAAATTAACAACATTTAGTGTTGACATTTGATTCAACTAGTATAGAATATAGGTATATTATGATTAATAAAAGTGAACTAAAAAAACATTTCCTGAAAAATTCAGATCCTGCCCGTTTGTGGTCAAGGAAAGAGATCTTCGAGGAAGCCCAATCTAATGGAATTGAGAGAAAAGATGCCTACAATTGGTTTCGAACTTCCACCCGCGAAGGTTTCATTACTAGTGTAGCTCGAGGTAAATATTCCTTTGGGGAGTATTCAACTCCTGCTCCTGTCGCGACTCCTGCTCCTGCTCCTGCTCCAACTCCGGAGCCAGTGATGGACTTCAAGAGCTCTGCTTCAGTTTCTCTTCGATCCGTTTCTTCGGTTTCTGATGATGAGATTTATGTTCCTTCTAAAGATGCCACGTACATCAAGTGGGGTGAGTTTTCGAAGATCAAGAAGATTATCGAATCGAAACTTTTCTTTCCAACTTACGTTGCGGGTATGTCCGGTAACGGTAAGACAATGATGGTCGAACAAGCGTGTGCGATTCTTGAGAGAGAATATGTTCGTGTTCAGGTTTCGCCTGAAACCGATGAGGATGATTTGATCGGTGGTTTCCGTTTGATTGATGGTGAAACTGTCTTTCAGAAGGGCCCTGTCGTCAAGGCGATGGAACGTGGTTGCATTCTTATGATCGATGAGATTGATCGTGCCACAAATAAGATCATGTGTCTTCAAGGAGTTCTTGAAGGAAAACCCATTCTTCTGAAAAAGACTGGTCAAGTAGTCACTCCTGCGCCTGGTTTCAACGTGATTGCCACCGCAAACACCAAGGGTCGAGGATCCGATGAGGGTCGTTATACTGCGGCTTCGATTATCGATGATGCGTTTCTTGAAAGATTCGTTGCGGTTGTTGATCAGGAATATCCTCCTTACGCAACTGAGAGAAAGATCCTTCTCGCCAATGCCAAGAGCTTTGACATTAAAGATGACGAGTTTATCGAGAAGTTGGTCGCTTGGTCAAATGTGATTCGAAAGACTTTTGATGCCGATGCAATTGATGATGTCGTTTCGACTCGCCGACTGTGCCACATTATCAAGGCGTTTTCAATATTCGAAGATCGGATGTCATCCATCAAGATGTGCATAAGTCGGTTCGAAGAGGAAACCCGAGATGCATTTCTCGATCTTTACACTAAGATTGATGAATCCACTCTTGATGAAAATGGTGAAGTTGTCGGAGCTCCGACTCCGGCGGCCGACGCCGAGAACTCAGATGTTCCGGTCGATGAAAACGGAGCATTCAAATCCCCATTCTAATGCAAACCAAGTATTCTGTATCACAAATTGAACTGGATAACGATGATTCCTATGAGGAAGAGTTGAAATCCTATAACGAAAAAAAGATAGAAGGTGTCAAATATGACAAAACAAAACCGGACTACTCCCTTATACCTCCAATCGCTTTGGAAGATGTGGTAAAGGTTCTCACCTTTGGAGCGGCAAAGTATGATCGCCACAATTGGAAGAAACTTGAAAATCTTGAGGATCGATATTTCGCAGCTGCTCAGAGACATCTTTGGGCAGTGATGCGAGGTGAAACACACGATCCCGAAAGCGGAGAACACCATTATGCTCATGCTCTTTGTTGCATAATGTATTTACTTGAATTTTATTCTTTACAAAACCCTAAAAATAGTATATAGTTATAACTATGAAAATATCAAATGGAACATTAAATCTTCTTAAAAACTACTCTACCATCAATGGTAATCTTGTAGTCAAAGAAGGTAACAAGATTCTCACGATCTCGGACAAGAAGAACATCATGTCTTCCGCTGAAGTCGAAGAATCTTTCGATCAATCCTTTGGGATTTATGATCTCAACGAATTCCTTGGAGCTTACTCTTTGATTGAGAATCCAAGCTTAGAGTTCTCTACGGACTCAGTAACAATCTCGTCTACCGATTCAAGTCTTGTCTATCGGTTTTCAGATCCAAACATTCTTACGTCACCTGAACGTGAAGTGGGTCTTCCATCTTCGGATGTAACTGTCAATTTGACTGCGGAAATTATCTCGAATATTCGTAAGGCAAGTGCAGTATTGAATGCTCCAATTCTTTCGGTTACGAGTGAAGGAAACAATTCACCAATCGAATGTAAGGTATTAGATCCATCGAATCCAACTGCAAATGTCTACAAGATCAAGTTGACTGGATTGGTTTCAGATGAAAATTTCGATTTCCAATTTCTGATTGAGAACCTGAAGATGTTGCCCGACGATTATCGTTTGTCGATCTCTTCTAAATTAATCTCTCAATGGGAAGGAATAAATAACAACGTTAAGTATTGGATTGCTTTGGAAAAGAATTCTACTTATGCCAAATAGACCACAAAAAAAGAAAAATAAAACTATGAGTGAAGAAACAGAAAACAAACCAGAGATTACACTAAACGATTTTTCAGCTATCGTGCGAATTATCGATGTGGCATCTCGTCGAGGAGCGTTTGAAGGTAAGGAACTAAGTTCCGTTGGTAATGTTCGTGATAAGGTCGCAACATTCCTATCCTTTTATGCTCCAAAGCAAGACGGAGAAGGTGAAGGGGCATCTGCCCAAGAGGCGCCTGCCATCGAACCTGCCGTCGAAAATACCGAGGAAGAGTAATCTTCCTTTCGGGGGGGAGAGCAATTGTTCTCCCCCTTTGCCACCTTAGCTCAGTTTGGTAGAGCGCGAAACTTGTAATTTCGATGTCGTCAGTTCGATCCTGACAGGTGGCTCCACTTTTTTTAAACTGAATCAAATTATGAAAGCATATATAATCGAAGTAACCAATAAAGACGCAAAAACGTCAAGCAATGGGATTTATCAACAGATAACTCTTGAGGATGGAACAAGCTTCCTCTTTACCAAATCGCAGATGAAGACTGCAAGAAACCGAGCAATGAATAACATCGAAGACCTTTGGCCCGTGGAAGTTTTCTTTCCTACCGAAAAACCTTCGATCTTTAAGAAAATCTTTGGGTAATGGAAGAACATACAGTAAATAAAGTAACTCCTTATAAGGATAGCACATGGTACGTAAAGTGGGCAGCGTCAACATTTATCCTCATTGCCACATCTTTACGTGCCGTCGGGCCAGATCTTCATATATACGATATGATCTTTAGTATGTTCGGATTGTTAGGATGGCTATATGTTGGACTTAAATGGAATGATAGAGCACTTATTCTTTTGAACGGAGTGATAACCGTTATTCTTTTTGGAGGAATACTCTCATATTTGATTGGATGAAACCAGAAACTAAAGCATTACAATTCATCGAAAATGTCGATGATAATTTACAAGCAGCAATTAAGACGCTGGAAAAGATAAAATTTTATCTTGAAGAAAACGCCCATAAGTTGGAAGAAACCATCGAGAAAATACGAGACGAAACTGGTGGTGTTATCGCAGCCAAAGAGATTTTGAATGAAATGAGAAAAAGGAAATATTCCTTTAAAACAAAATAATTTCCTTTACATTTAACAGTAATTGTGTTATATTTATATTATGAAAAATGAATTCCTTTGGTGTGAAAAATACCGTCCGAAAACAATCAAGGAGTGTATCCTTCCCGATTCTCACAAGCGAGTCTTTCAAAAGATCGTTGACTCGGGTGAAATGTACAACATGCTTTTGACTGGCACTGCCGGTCTTGGTAAAACAACAGTCGCAAGAGCTCTCTGTAATGAGTTGAATCTTGAGTATCTTCTCATCAACTCTTCGGAGGAAAGTGGTATCGATGTTCTTCGTTCGAAGATTCGTCAGTTCGCTTCTTCGGTATCTTTGATGGGAAAGGACTACAAGGTTGTAATCCTTGATGAGGCGGATTATCTCAACGCTCAGTCAACGCAGCCGGCCCTTCGCGGTTTCATTGAGGAGTTCAGTAACAATTGTCGATTCATTCTTACGTGTAACTTCAAGAATCGTATCATCGAACCTCTTCATTCTCGGTGTACGGTTGTGGAGTTCAATACGAGTAAGAAACAACTTGCGAAACTCTCCGGAGGTTTCATGAAAAGATTGCAGTTGATCCTTGATGCGGAAAACGTCAAGTTCAACAACAAGATCCTTGCTGATCTTATTATGCGTTTTGCTCCTGATTGGAGAAGAGTTTTGAACGAGTGTCAACGGTACAGTTCTTCTGGTGAGATCACAGCCGATGTTCTGGTTGGAATGTCGGATCAAAATGTCTCAGAACTTGTTGGATATCTCAAGGCGAAGAACTTCAAGAAGATGCGTAGTTGGGTGACAAACAACAGCGACGTTGACTCGTCAGTTATCTTTCGAAGAATCTACGATACTCTTTACGAGTTTGCAGAGCCTCAATCGATTCCAAGTATCATTATGTCTCTTGGTGAGTATCAGTATCGTGCCGCATTCGTTGCCGATCAGGAGATCAACACGGTTTCGTGTCTCACAGAGCTCATGGCTTCTTCGCAATGGAAGTAAAACTAACACCATTCACTTTCATCAACTCGATTAACGAAGGTCAGCGAGGTAAGAATCTTCTTAAGGATTGTAAGGCGGATTCGTCTACGGATCCGAACGATCCTTCTTCACCTGATAAGAGCTACGTTCCGTTTATCATCAATCGAGGTCTTTCATATTTTCCCGATACGGTTCTCTTTGCAAATGAGATGAATCGTTTGTCTCATCTTCCACATCGTATGCAGTATGACTTTCTACGAGATGTAGTAAACCCAAGAAAGAGGTTTTCAAAGTGGGCAAAGAAGAGAAGCGCCGAGGATGATGTGAAGTTGATTCAACGTAAGTATAAATACTCAAGGTCTAAGGCAGAGGCGGTTTATCCTCTCTTTCCTTCGGAAGAACTGAGTAAATTGCGTAAATCGATGGATATTGGCGGATTTCAAAAATGATTATCATATAAATATCATTATGAATAACTTTATAGATGATTGGACACCAACAGATATGTTGGAAGTGACTCTGAATGAACCTGATGATTTTCTCAAGATAAAGGAAACTCTTACTCGTATTGGAGTTTCTTCTAGGAAACTACCTAACACTCTTTTTCAGAGTTGTCACATTCTTCATAAACAGGGAAGATACTTTATTGTACATTTTAAGGAGCTCTTTCTCTTGGATGGAAAGAATGCAAGTCTTACCGAGAATGATATCGAACGGCGAAATACGATCACAACACTTCTTTCGGATTGGGGACTTCTCAACATCGTAAATGAGACGAAGGCTCAACCACAAACTGATCTTCGACTCATTAAAATTATTTCACATCGAGACAAATCCGAATGGGATTTACAAGCAAAATATTCCATTGGAAACGTTAAGAAAGTATAAATAACATAATCAATTTCAAACCACACGCTGTGGTTTCGAATGAGATGCCGAAAGGGTCTCACAAATAAAACCTGCCTAATGGAGGAAAATAAACATGACAACTACAATACCAACCTGGCCTCGTTCAGCCTTTATCGGTTTCGAACGAATATTCGAAGAACTTGAGAGCGCCCGCAACGGCAACTCAACTCGTGCAAACGCCACTTATCCACCACATAATGTCATTCGTATTGATGATGACAATTATAAAATCGAACTGGCCGTTGCCGGATTCGATGAATCCGATCTCGAAGTTACCTACAAGGATAACGTTCTTACTATAGGAGGAAATAAAGACTCAAAAGAACAAACGGAATATGTCCATCAGGGCATCTCAAATCGTAAGTTCACAAAGACTTTTAACCTCTCTGAGCATATCGAGATTCGTGGAGCCGATCTAGTCAATGGTGTCCTAAGTGTCCGTTTGGAGAGAGTTATACCTGATGATCTGAAACCTCAAATCATTAAAATTGGTTCGACAAAAAAGAGTTTCCTTCAGGATTAACCACAACTAAGAAAATTCGCTATTCGCGAATAGCGAATGGTGGGCAGGGGGAAAAAAATCCTCCTGTCCTTTCTTTTTTTGTTGACAAAACACCTAAATTGGTGTAGTATTCATTTATGATTTCTAATGGTTTTTATACAAGCGTAGATCGTTTCGCTAACTCTCTTCTTTATCGCGGTTATGACGATGAGGGTAAAAAGATTCTCAAGAGAGTCAAATATCAACCAAAACTTTTCCTTCCTTCTAAAAAGAACAATACCGATTGGAAGGCCCTTGATGGAACTCCAGTTGAACCAATCTCGTTCAACACTATGTCGGAAGTTCGCACCTTTGAAAAAACCTACAACAGTGTAGATGACTTTCAACTTTACGGAAACACTCGACATGTTCCGGCGTTCATTCAATCAGTTTTTCCGAATGAGATTCGATACAGTCGTAAGATGGTTGACACGGCTTCTCTTGATATTGAGACATCGTATGGTGATGGTTTTCCGGATGTTCACAATCCCACAAATCAGATCCTCACGATTGCCTACAAAAGTTCAAAGGATAAAACCTATCGAGTGTGGGGAATCAAAGGTTACGATGAGTCCAAGTCTCAACTAGATCTTGAGATCGAGTATCGCCAGTTTACTGATGAGGCCTCGATGTTAGATGCCTTCATTCAGTTCTGGGCAAATCCCGAGAACACTCCGGACATCATCACAGGTTGGAATACTCGACTTTTCGATATTCCTTACATGGTTGCCCGAATGCGTTTTCTTCTGGGAGAGGCCAAAACAAATCTCCTTTCTCCTTGGAAGAAGATCGATCAAAGAGAGATCGTCATTCAGGGAAGAGATCACACTATCTTTGAGATCAAAGGAATTCAACACTTGGATTACATGGATCTCTTCAAGAAGTTCACACTCAATACTTACGGCAATCAAGCGTCGTATTCCTTGAATCACATTGCCAATGTCGTTCTGGGTGAGAAGAAGTTGGACTATTCCGAAGTCGGTTCTCTTCGCGATCTTTACGATGCGGATTATCAAATGTTCGTTGACTACAACATCAAAGACGTTGAGCTCATCGAGAGAATGGAAGACAAGTTGGGTTTGATTACTTTGGTTCTGACTATGGCGTATCTCGGAGGAGTCAACTATCAGGATACTTTGGGAACGACTGCGATCTGGGATTCGATCATCTTTCGTCGTCTGGCCCGAAGTAAGGTTGCGATAATGCCGTCTAACCACCATACCAAGTCGAGTAAGTTTCCGGGCGGTTTCGTCAAGGAGCCTCAAGTCGGTATGCACGATTGGGTCATGTCGTTTGATTTGAACTCTCTCTATCCCAATCTGATTATTCAGTACAACATGTCGCCGGAGACGTTGGTTCGACAATCATGTGTTCCCGATACCAATCCGGACAAGATTCTTTCCGAGGAGAAGGTCAATGTCCCAAATGACAATCTTGCGGTTGCCTGTAATGGTGCTACATTTCGTCGTGACAAGAAGGGGATCATTCCGGAGATCGTCGAGGAACTCTATGTTCGTCGTGTGAAGATCAAGAAGGAGATGTTGGAGCAGAAGACTAAACTTGAGACTCTTTCCAATTCAAGTTCTTCTGAGTATTTTCAAACGCAATCAAATGTCGCTCGACTGGAGACTCTTCAGGTCGCGATCAAGATTCTGCTCAACTCACTTTATGGTGCCTTGGGGAATCAATACTTTCGTTACTTTGACATTCAGGTTGCGTCAGCGGTCACTCTTTCTGGCCAGACAGTTATTCGTTGGGGTGAGAAGACCGTCAACGATTACCTATCCAAAGTTCTGGGAGATGACAAGGATCGTGTGATTGCGATTGATACTGATTCACTTTACATCAATGTCAATGATCTGATCGAGAAGGTAAAACCAGCGAATCCAGTTGAATTCCTTGACAAGTTTGGATCTGAGGCGATTGAACCTCTCCTGAAAAAGTCATATGATCGTTTCGCCAAAATGACAAATGCATATTCGAATCGTATGGTTATGGCTCGTGAAGCCATAGCGGATCGTGGAATATGGACTGCGAAGAAGAGATACATTTTGAATGTCCACAACAACGAGGGTGTCCAGTATGCAAAACCTAAGATCAAGATGATGGGCATCGAGGCTGTCAAGTCTTCTACTCCACAGGTTTGTCGTGATGCGATGAATGAGATGTTCAAGATCATTATGACAGGTGACGAGAAGAAAACTCAGGATGCAATTGAGATGTTTCGCGAACACTTCTCGACTCTTCCACCCGAGGCAATTTCCTTTCCAAGAGGAGTGAGCAATGTCACAGGATATCGCGATGCGGAAAAGATCTATCGCAAAGGAACTCCGATTCATGTTCGCGGGTCTCTTCTCTACAATCACCATCTCAAGCGTCATGGCCTGGAGAAGAAATATGAATTGATTCGGAATGGAGACAAGATTAAGTTTCTTTATCTTCTCATTCCCAACTCTATTCAGGAGAATGTGATTTCATTTCCTGAAGCTTTGCCCACTGAACTGGATCTCAACAAATACATTGACTACAAGAAGCAGTTTCAAAAAACCTTTCTGGATCCTCTTGAAATGATTCTGAATGCGATTGATTGGAATTCCGAGCCAGTTGTTTCTCTTGAAGATTTCTTTGTTTAATCTTGACAAAACCGTAAAAATACTATAGTCTACTCTTATGAATGATGGAATATCAAAATCCGAATTGGATTATTACAAATATCGTGTCACCTTGTTGAGAGAACAAGTTGATTTACTCAAACAAAGTATTGGATATTCTTTGCCACATTATATTAACCCAATTGTGAACGACAAAGAAGTTGTGGATATTCTATTGGACATTCGTAAAAATATAAATACTTTCTTACAAAGATTCGACGTAGTGTAATATGGCAAACATAGAAGACAAACTAATTGATAACGTAGATGGTGAATTCTACGTAGACGATGGATGTATTGACTGCGATCTTTGTCGGGAGACAGCTCCGGATTTCTTCACGCGAAGTGATGAAGAGGGGTATTCCTATGTTCATACTCAACCAATAACACAAGAAGACCTCGATCTTTGCCTGGAGGCTCTTGAAGGCTGTCCAGTTGAAGCAATCGGTGATGACGGAATTAATAATGTACGATTATAAAGTAAAAATTTTAAGAGTGGTCGATGGTGACACAGTTGATGTGGATATCGATCTTGGATTTGGCGTATGGCTCAAAAAGGAGCGAGTACGAATCATGGGTATTGATACTCCGGAGAGTCGTACACGAGACAAGGTAGAAAAGAAGTTTGGACTTGCCGCAAAGAAGCGTCTCAAAGAACTTCTGGGAAAAACGGGTACTCTTCATACACAGATCTCAAGAAGCGGAGAGGATAAGAAGGG
>TARA_R110000803_G_scaffold138626_2_pt1 | contig 11464 bp, 6 predicted proteins | sample TARA_R110000803 | Tara Oceans TARA_R110000803 (sample SAMEA4397772) | marine metagenome | biome: Polar Biome; feature: [SRF] surface water layer (ENVO:00010504); material: water (ENVO:00002006), including particulate matter (ENVO:01000060) such as... | depth 5 m | reverse complement strand
GTTAAAATGGAACAAAGAGAATTAAGATATGCAACTAATCAAAACTCACCGTTTAGAGATGAACAAAAGGGTGATGCAACGTTAGGACACATTATATTTAAAAATGGGACTTTATTCGTTCCTAAGGAAAGTCAATCCTTACAAAAGATTTTGTCACTATATCATCCAGGCATAGGCAAAAAATATGCAGAGTTTGATCACGTAGCTGATGCTATTGATGAGTTAGACTTTTTAGACTACCAGATTGATGCTTTAAATGCAGCAAGAGAGATGGATGTTGACATGGGCGAAGCAATAATGCGAACAGAGATTGGTTCTAAAGTCACTTCAATGACTTCTAAAGAACTTAAAAGAGATTTGCTATTATTTGCTAAACGAAACCCTGGGCTGTTCTTAGAATTAGCTAATGATGATAATGTTCAGTTGAGAAATTTAGCTATTGTAGCAAGGGAACAAGGTGTAATTGCCTTATCCTCAGATCAACGAACGTTTACTTGGGCAACAAATGGAGCTAAACTAATGACTGTTCCTTTTGACGAAAACCCTTACTCAGCAATGGCTGCTTACTTCAAAACCGACGAAGGTGTTGATGTATTTAAGTCAATAGAGAAAAAGCTGAAATAAACATGTAATACTATATAGTAGCTGGGCCGCTTTAAAGGTGGCCTAACTGCTATAATTAATAAAATATTAAAATGGCTATAAACGTAAATACAGTGTATCAAACCGTTTTATCTATACTGAACAAAGAGCAGAGAGGTTATTTAACCCCTGACGAGTATAATAAGATAGGAGCTCAAGCTCAGTTAGAGATATTTGAGGGTTATTTTCCTAGCGGAGATCAATTCAATAGAAAGAATCAAAACAATTCTCAAAATGACACTGAATGGTTTAACAGTTACGATAATGTAGTCACAAATTTAGAACCATTTATATACAGAGACGCTACCTGGCAAAATGCATCTTCTTTTGCACCTTACTGGACTCTTACTACCGCAGTTGCAACCGCCTTAGACGGTAGAGTGGTCAAGCAAGTAGGAAATGTTGAGGTTAAATATAACACAGATAGTAGTAATAACTCTTCTAATGGTTTAATTCAAACTTCAATTTGTGAAAGAATTTCTAAAAAAGAATATAATTTAATAACAAGGTCTAGATTAACCGCACCGTCGGTTAATGATCCTGTATATTACATTAATAATTTTAATTTATCATCTCCTAATTTAAGGATATATCCTAATCCAACACCTTTCAACATAAGTGTTGCTAATGATTTGGTTACTTCTGAATTAATAGTGCAACCATGTAATCCTCAATGGAATTACACTATAGATCCTACTGTTGGGGCATATATATATGACGATGTTAACAGTATCAATTTTGAATTAAATCCTTCAGAGCAAACTGATTTAGTATTAAGAATACTACTGTATGCAGGAGTGGTAATAAGAGACCCTCAAATAATACAAGCAGCTGCTACGGAAATTCAAAAAGAGGAAATACAAGAAAAATCATAATAAATGGGCTTAATAACAGAAAATAATTCTCAATATTACGCAGGTTCTCAGCATGTGGTTGGCAATGGCGTATCAACTATTAGTAGCGCAAATTTTACATTTGATACACCTTTAAGCTTAGGTTCAAGTGGTGCATGGCTGAATACGGATCCTTATTACCCATTAAATAACTTTAAAATATATGTTAGTACTGACGGCGGCACAACGTTCGTTGAATGGCTAACTGAATATGAGTTAAAAACATCTTCAACTTCAGAAGGAAATATAACATCTGTTGTTACGTTCATAGGCACATTGCCTTCGGCAACCAGTATAGTAGTGGTGCAATTAAAATCACTAACTGGTGGTCAATATGGAAATAGAGATGCTTTTGGTGATACTGTAGAAGAGAACTACGGTAGCTATTCATACCTTACTTTAAACGAAGCTGTTGAAAATTACATGGTAGGTTTTGTGGGAGATGGAAAAATAATACAAACCGCTAAGAAGTATGATATAAATTTTCATGCTAAAAGAGGACTTCAAGAATTTAGCTATGACTTATTAAAAAGTATAAAATCTCAAGAGCTAACAATCCCAAACAATTTATCAATACCTATACCTCAAGACTATGTGAACTACGTAAAGTTTTCATGGGTAGATGGGCTAGGAGTAAAACACATTATATATCCAACCACATTAACAAGCAATCCCGATACCATACCTCAACAAGATGTTTATGGTACACCTATACAAGACGCTTTTGGTAATAACTTGCAAACAACTTCTATCACTGAACAAAGATGGGATAGCAATGATACCAGAAGAATAACAGGTGGATATGACCAAAATTTTGTAGATGCGGATGTGGATCAACATGATTTTAATAGAATAGGCGTAGGCCAACGGTATGGCTCAAATCCTCTTACTAGTCAAACGAATGGTTGGTTTACTATAAACGAAAGAACAAATCAGATTGCGTTTTCTAGCAACTTGATTAATAAGGTTATAATATTTGAATACGTTTCAGATGGATTAGCTTATGACGCTGATTCTAGAGTTCCTAAAATGGCTGAAGATGCTTTGTATGCTTATATAAGTCATGCTATTGTTGCCACTAGAGCTAATCAACCAGAATATTTGGTTCAAAGGTTAAAGAAAGAGAAAAGCGCTAAAATGCGTAATGCAAAAATAAGGTTATCTAATATTAAGCTAGAAGAGATTACTCAGGTTATGAGAGGTAAATCTAAATGGATTAAACACTAAAATTAAATGGCAGAAGCTAAAAATACTTTTCTTAAGTCTAAAATGAATAAAGACCTAGATGATAGATTACTACCATCTGGAGAATATAGAAATGCTAGGAATGTAGCGGTAAGTAAATCTGAAGGGCAAGACGTAGGAGCTTTAGAGAACGTTTTAGGTAATACTAAGATAGCTAATATATTACCGGAATTTGAAATAGAAGTGTTAAGCAGTTCATCTGGTGGGGGTGATGACATAATTATTAGTAGTTTTTCATCAGCTGCTTCTTTTAATAATAATGACCGAAGGATTCACGTTAATTATGAGGTAATAGTACAAGGTTTTGTAGTAGGATTTGTTTCGGCTTATTCAAACAGTACTGCAGGTATGACAATAACGGTTCCTGGCGGAAGTGGAATGTTCCCTCCTGGATATTTTTTTAAAATAAGACCTAATTTAGAAATAATAGGTACCTTGCCTATAGTTTCTACAGATAAAATATACTTATTTGCGACAAACTTCACGGACGGTTCCGCTAGTGGATTGGCTAGATTTAGCTCAGATACCGGCTTGGGTCTAGTAAAGACTTACCCAGGCAATAGCGCAATATTAGAGTATAACTTAAATACTCCTAGCCAAGCGCCTATGGTTCTAGTTGAAGGATCATGGTTAAACTTTTCTAAAACTTTTCCCATAATAAATTCTAATTTATTAGAGACATTACTTTTTTGGACAGATGATAGGAATCAACCTAGAAAAATAAATGTAAATACAGCTTTAAACGCTTCTTTTACAAGCGAGCAACAATATGCAGACGGAAATTGGGGATACTACAAGAACGAAGATCATGTTAGTGTAGCTAAATACGCTCCTATAACTCCGATACAATTGTGGAAATTATATGAAAATGGCGGAAGCCCTACATATGAAACAACAATGAAAGATGTTGTAAGCGAGTATTTACCGGATGGCACTACAGCTAACCCTGATTATAACGCTACTTACGGTGGGGATCCTGATTTTCTTGAAGATAAATTTGTAAAATTTAGTTACAGACTAAAGTTTGATGACGGGGAATATTCTTTAATGGCTCCGTTTACACAAGCTGCTTATATACCTAAGCAAGATGGGTTTTTTCTTGCAGGCGATGAGGATGCTACTTTCAGATCTACTGTAGTAAGCTTTATGGAAAATAAAGTTAATAATATTGCTTTAAGGATTCCTATGCCTTACGTTATTAATGGCACCGGGGAAAACCCTGAAGAAGCTAATTTGATGCAGTGTGATCAAATTTCTGAGTTAATGAAGATTACTGAGGTTGAAATTTTATACAAAGAATCAGACGCATTAGCAGTACAAGTTTTAGATAGATTACCTTTAAGCACGGTAGAAACAGGTGGTACATCTAAGTTTTACGAATATGATTACCAAGCAAGAAAGCCTTACAGAACTTTACCTTCTGCAACGCTAGTAAGGGTATTTGATAAAATACCACCAAGAGCTAAAACTCAAGAGATAATAAGTAACAGAGTTGTTTATGGTAATTATGTTAACAAGCTTACTCCTCCTGAAACATTGAATTACAATGTAGCTTTAAGTGATAAATATCCTTTGTTTGATTTATTTGGTGATCCAAACCCTGAGCAGGGGCGCACCTCTGTTGTAGAATATCCTCAGCATACAGTAAAAAATAATCGTAATTATCAGGTAGCTATAGTGCTTTCAGATAGATATGGTAGATCTTCAACTCCAATATTATCTGAGGTTACTGATTCTGTTTCATCACAAGGTATAAACTACGGAGGGTCTACATTTTATGCACCATACAGGTATCCAGCAGCTGGACCAGGTGTTAATGAATCCACGGTTTTAGACTGGCCAGGAGACTCTATAAAAGTACTATTCAACGATGTGATAACATCTACAAAAAATGATTTACTAAGCAATAGCACAGGTACAGGTACCCCTGGTATTCATTCTTATAACACACTTATAAGTTCACTAATGGTTCCAGGAGGTTGGTTTAGTTACAAAGTAGTGGTTAGGCAAGTAGAGCAAGAATATTATAACATTTATTTACCTGGTATAATAAACGGATACCCTGGGCATACGGAATATTTTGGCGACGAAGTAGGGGAGACCGCATTTACAACGCTATATAGTGACAACATAAACAAACTACCTAGAGATTTATCTGAGGTTGGCCCAGAGCAAAGGCAATACAGGAGTAGCACTAGGCTATATGGAAGGGTTGCAAATGTAGATTTTAGCACAGCACCTTTTAATACGCAGTACTATCCAGGAAGAGAAGCACACGATCCCGATGCTATTGGTGTTGAATCTGAATTAGCTGGTGGTGGTGGTAATAATGCTCACCCTAGTATATACCAAGCAGACACAAATCCTTATTTAGTTAGACTATCTACAGATAGCGCTATTGGTCAAGAAGACACACAGAGTGGTAGTATTGATTTTCCTGTTTTAGCTGTTTACGAAACAGAGCCTGTAGTATCAAGAATAGATATATTTTGGGAAACATCAACCAGTGGCTGGTTAGGTAGGTTAAACGAGCTAATACTAACCTCTACGGAAGCGCCAATAGGTATTTCAGCTACAAACTTTTTATTAAAAGAGGATCAGGAGCAAGCCGGAGCAGGAACAGTTACAGGAGCAACAAATTCTCCTTACGTTACAGATTTATTTCAACCTATTAATCAAGCTCAATTAGCTGTACCCGATGGTATTCTTACCGACTTTCAAGTAATAAGTGCTTCAGGAGTAAATAGAACGGCAGATTTTGCAATAGAATCAGGCCCAGGAAACGTAGGTGATCCTGGATATGGGTTTAGAATAAAAATTGCAAATGATTTTTATTATGGATCTACAGCTACCACGGACGAAACATATACTTTTTCATTTAATGTAGCTACATCATCATTTCCAGATGACAAGACATTTGTTGATTTTACAGAGTCACTTCAAAACGTGGCACCCACAATAGATGCTTGTCCAGGTATTGTAGCTTTACTACCTCAAGATACAGCTATATACAGTTTTACCGCAGTAAATGGAAGCGCAAGTGCCACACAAGACACTAATGAACTTTTATTTTATTTCGAAACTGCCCCAGGGGTTGTAGCTAATACAATAACTATAGCGGGAGTTGTATTTGAATGCACCTTAAACGGAGTTGTTACAGTTCAATCTGGAATTCCTTCAGGTAGTTATTCTTTAACAGTTATAGTATATGACGCAGCTGCAGGAACCGGGACACTAACAGATAAATGTTTATTTCCAATTAATTTTGGATTTGTAGAAGTGCCTAGTGCATTTACTCAAGATTTTAGCGGAAACTTTGAGGGTGATAAGGTTTATTTTTCTTGGAAGGAAGATAATGATGTTTTATCATTTGGAGGTCTTACAAATGGAACAGGTGATGACTACGTCACAGCTACGGGTTTAGCAACCACAGGCGGCTCGGGTTCTGGGTTAACTGTAGACATTGTAGCAAGTCCCCCAATTAATGGAGCTAAAATTATAGAAGCTACTGTAAATAATCCAGGATCAGGTTATCAACCTCAAGATTCAGTTACAGTACAACAAGCAGGTAGTCAAAATAATGGGGTCATAAGCTGTGATTTTGATAGCGCCACAGCAGGATGTGCACAAGGAAATTACATAACATATAGAACAAAAGGCTTCAATTACGATACAGCGTGTGGAGGGGCTGCACCTAGATTTATAAAGCTAAACGACAACGAGCAGTTTGTAGTAGTTTTTGATATGTTTGCATCCTCATCTGGTGGAAGTGACCAAGCGTGGTATGGGCCTAAAATGAATTATAGAGCAACAAGCAGTGATCCTTGGGTTCAAGGCCAAGACGCTAATGGAAATCAAGGATTGTTTAGAGGAACCTGGGCTGGTAATGCTGGTCAAGGGCAAGGCTTAACTTCTAATACTGAAGATCAAATGACCTTTCAACCAGGGCTGAACTTGAATATAGGATTTCAAAATCAAGCACTGTGTACGCGGTATTTAATGTTTAATACGCCTGGAGAATACGAATTGGTTCCATATAACAACGGTGGAGCATTTATTACTGGCACCAGTACTTGTGCTAATCCAAATTTGAATTTTGATTGGGGATTTTATAGTCAAGACGGAAGCTACGATTTACCATCTTGCGATGGAGGGACTCCGGGCACGTCATTTGAATATAACCTGTCTACATCCACCTCAGCTTCAGGTGCATGTGCTGTCCCGAACCCAAACACAGGAGTGCAGATGTGGGCTCAATCTTATTTATCTAAATATGTTGTTGAGTTCTACACAGACAAAGAGCTACTAACTCCCTGGACGCCTACAGCCGGGTGGTTTACTTATAATCAAACCGGAAGAGTATTCAGGGGAGGTACAATAGAAACGGGTCAATTCAAAAATCCTAATGAGAGAGGGAATGGAGCTTACAAAGCTTATTTTAATGCAGATGGGACTAAGAATGGTAGTGGGTGTGTATCTTGCACTATAAATAATGGAACATAGTAATTAACCGCATAAACAAGTAATTATAATGGCATACGCTATAGAAGTTAAATATTTCAATTCCTTCTTGTTAAAGAAAGTAGTAGATGATTCAGATCTACCCGTATGGCCTAGCTTAATAACAGCTACCTCGGAGAACAATACTAGGTGGCCTACATTTTCACAACAAGCTGAAGATTCCGTCCCTAATGATTGGGTAATTGAGGAAGCTAGACTACGAGGGGGATACAACAATGTTGAAGTCGGATATGGTGTTAAAGCATATGCTGTTGAACCAAATCCTAATGGGTCTTTGCTTTTAAACGGTTTAATATATTCAGGGATATTCAATTCTAGAACAGGTATTAATCAAACAAATGTTTTTTCAGTTGGCGAAGAAATTACTAAATCTGCTGATCCAGCTAATGGCTCTATACAAAAACTTTATGCAGAGGATACAAATTTAATTGTATTCCAAGAAAATAAAGTTAGTAGAGCGTTAATAGATAAGGATGCTATATATTCCGCTGAAGGAGGAGGAGCTGTAACTAATGTCAACACAACAATAGGAACAATACAACCTTATCAAGGTGAGTATGGAATAAGTAAAAACCCTGAAAGCTTTGCTGTATATGGGTATCAAAAATATTTTACAGATAAAAATAGAAATGCAGTAATGAGGTTGTCTATGAACGGTCTTGAAGAGATATCAAGGTTTGGGATGATTGATTACTTTAGAGATAACTTAACGAATTTAGGAGATGGAAAAGCTGTGGGAGCTTATGACGTATATTCCAAACAATACGTTGTATCCTTACAAGGAGCTGGTTTAAGTAATGTCAATACCACTTTAACTTTTGACGAATCTGTCAAAGGCTGGGTTAGTTTTATGGATTACATTCCTAGCTTTATGTTTAGTCTTAAAAATAAGTTTTATAGTACGACAAGCGGCGATATTTATGAGCACTTTTCAAATATTGTAGATAGAAACTCATTTTATGGAACTACTTATAATAGCTCTGTTACGCTTGTTCATAACCCAAAGCCAAGTATGTCTAAGGTGTTTAAAACAATAAATTATGAAGGCAGTGATGGTTGGACTGTAACGTCTCAAGTAACATCTGAAAGTGACATAGGAAATCCTATATTAAGTTTTTTACAGGGAACATACGATTCTAGCGTACCTCCAAGAACAGGAACCGCAGCTTCAGGACCAGGATCTGTAGCCCCTAGAATGTATGCAGGTTTTGCAAAAAAAGAAGGCAAATACCACGGTAAAATTGTTAATGGAACTGGCGTAAAATCAAGAGAAATTATATTTGGAAACGATATGACTGGTATAAAAGGCTATTTCTCCACAGTAACAATAACTACTGACAAAGTAACAGACACAGGTGGAGCAAAAGAATTGTTTGCAGTTTCTACAAATTACGTGGAATCCGCTTATTAAATTAAATCAAATTAAATGGAATTAAAAGCAAGAATATTACAAGACAAAGATTGGGATACACTATGTAGCTGGTGGGATAGTTGGCCAAAATGGGTTAATCCCCCTAAATCGTTTTTACCAGATAACGGTAAAGGCGGCTTAATGGTAGAAAAAAACGGTAAACCAATTGTAGCTGGATTTTTGTATTTAACTAACTCAGATGCGGTCTTATTAGAATGGATAGTATCAGATCCAGAGTACAGAGATAAAGACCGTAAACAAGCTTTAGAATTGCTTATAACAAGTGCAGAAGATGCGTGCAGAGCTTTAGGCAAAGTACATATGTTTAGCATAGGTAGAAATAAACATTTAATAGAAACGCATAAAAAACTAGGTTGGACCGCTGATCCGGATCCATCTTATGAACTTATTAAAAACATATAAATTATGGCAGTAGTAGCAGCGATAGGCGCCGCGGTAGCAATAGGAGGAGCCGTAGCGGGTTCAATTTCCGCAGGTAAAGCAGCAAAGAACGCCGGCAGAAGAGCCGCTAGCGCAAGAGCGCGTATGGATTACATTGAAGATAATAGGCAAGATGTAATAAATCCTTATGATCAGATGTCCTCAGTTGCTGATATGGCTACGGATTTGCAGAATACATTATCCAACCCATTTGCTAATCTAAGTGTTGCAACAGGAGCAGCGGAAATGCAAGCTGAACAAGCTGATATTGCATTAGCAAATACCTTAGACACTTTATTAGCAACAGGTGCAGGTGCAGGTGGGGCAACGGCTTTAGCTCAAGCAGCACTTCAAAGTAAAAAAGGTATATCCGCAAGTATAGAAGGTCAAGAAGCTAACAATGAAAAAATGAAAGCTCAAGGCGAACAAGATGCTCAAAAAGCAAGATATGCTGAAGCTGTTCGTATGCAAAATGTGGACATGCAAGATGAAATAAGATTGCAAGGAGCTCAAGCTCAAGGTAGAGCTTATGAATTTGAAAGCGAGGAGCAAAGAGATGAAAATGAATTAGCTAGATTAGCTGGGCAACAACAGCAAGCAAGTGCACAAAGAGCGTCGGCTGATGCAGGTAAAGCTGCCGCGTGGTCAGGATTGTCTAGTGCAGGAGGAAGCATAATGAGCGCTGGACTAGGATCAATGCCGGGATAGGATCAATGTAACAAGAATAATTTAAAAACAAAGTAGAATGTCAAATACAATAAATTGGAACCCGCCTACTATTAAGGCAGCAAGAATAACCGGCAAGGGTGTTAGCGTTAATACTTCTACGCCTAATTGGGATTTTGTTGGTCAATCTATAGCTAATGTAGGTCAATCAATAAAGGCTGGTTTAGATTTACGTACGCAAAATATAAAATACGAAAAACAAAGACAATTAGAATTGTTGAAAACAAGAAACAACCTAGTTACTACTCAGTATGATAAAGTTGCTCAGCTTCAAACAACAAATAATAATGAATTTGAAATAAGTAAAAATAATCTATTTCATAGTCAAATGGACAAGTATGTTAAAATAAGAACAGCTATGGATGATCCTAACAGTGGTATAGACATGGCTATGGCTCAACAAGCCTTGTCAGAGATAAATGCTGGCGTTTCTAAGTATGCTAAACAAGCACCTGTAGTTCTAGCAGCGGCTGCGACACTGAAAGAAGCTTTAAATAAACCGTTTGGTACCGCTGGTGCAGTAGCCGGGGGTGTACCCACTGCTCAACAAAACCTTTTATTAAAACTAATTGAAGGGGGAGATGTATCTATAGCAGATCAAAATGGTGATTTTATTATTTACGACAAAGATAAAAAAGGAAATGTGCTAAATGTGTTTAACATTGATCAGTACATGCAAGCTACTAACGGAGGCAAAGATCCAGAAGATTATTTTAGAACTATAATAGATACCAGCGAAGAGCAAAAAGATGCCTCTGAGGCCATAGTAGGAACTGTTCAGAAGCCTAGTCAAACGTATTATGACTACGAAACTACCACGTCTGCAGACGGAAAGAATAACATTACGAATTTAGAATGGAAAACGAATGACAAAGGACAGCTTATAGGAAGAGAGGCTGCTATACTGAATATTTCTAAGAGTGGCTTTAACTACCTTGTAGACGACGTAAAAGAAAAAGCGGCTATGTCTGATTTATGGAATGATGTTATTGGTCAAGATTCTTCTGGTATAACTGGTCAAGACACAGTTTGGGATCCACAAGATAAAACAAAGAAAAAATATACAGTTAAAGGGTATATAGACGCTGACTCAGGAGAATTTGTTTTTGATCCAAACGGTGATTCATCTCAAGTATACAAAGATTCTTTTGGCAATGAACTAGAATTAACTCAATCAGAATTTGCTAAAAGATGGATGGCTGAGAGTGCTGTATTTAAAAATGCTCCAAAACCTGCTATTGTAGGTAGATCTCAAAAAGCAGAAGGCAATAAAGGATACTCATATGATATGTATGAAGGCTATGTAAATAATCAAAAGAAAATAGATGCTGCTCTTAAAGCAGACCCTAACGCTGATTTATCTACCTTTAATGGGGAAATGCTTTCAGCTGGATCAACCGGAGCGTACCGATTAAGAACTTCTGGTCAGACTGCGGTATGGGAGCATGTAGTATTACAAGATGCTCTTGCAAGCGATGGAACTACCAAGATTAAGACCTGGAAACCTGTTGATGGCGAGAAGTCTATACCGGCTCAAGGAAGTTGGTCTAAAATGAAAGCGCGTACAAAACAATATAGAACAAGA
>TARA_R110000803_G_scaffold1534_2_pt1 | contig 11473 bp, 2 predicted proteins | sample TARA_R110000803 | Tara Oceans TARA_R110000803 (sample SAMEA4397772) | marine metagenome | biome: Polar Biome; feature: [SRF] surface water layer (ENVO:00010504); material: water (ENVO:00002006), including particulate matter (ENVO:01000060) such as... | depth 5 m | reverse complement strand
ACTATCACTAATCTTAACAATCTTTCAACAGAAGCATTAAGAGTTGGATTAAGCACAATATTATTAGATATTAATTCAAGTACTTTCGATATTTTAACAAATGTTAAAATGACAGGTAATCTAAATATGACAGGTGGGGGTATATTTAGGAATGATACAAACCCAACTACTCTTGATGATACAGGACAAGCAATGCCTGCAACTATAGCAATAGGGACAAGCACAGCAATCCCACCCTTTAGTATTAACAGAGTTGGTAATTCAGATCTTGTAAATACTTTAACTCTTGCTTTGAATAATGGAAGTATAGGACAGGAGATATTCTTTGTATATACAACAGGTGGTGGTGTGGTAAGAATTAACGGAATTGCAAGTAATCTAGTATTACCAGGTATAGGAACAACTAATTTGGATTTAAATGGAACAGGTGAAAGTGTACATCTTTTAGCTATTGACAATGGGCTAGGCGCAGCTGTTTGGTATCTTGTTGGTGGCCAAGGATATGCAGTATCATAATAACAAAAGATAAAAATACACATGGCAACAACGCCCTTAATTAAAACACCGCAAGCAGACGGAGGAACTTTTTATACGTTCTCTTCTTCTGCAAAAGACTTATCTAGGACCCTCAATAATGATGATCTTAAATTAGTCTTTTCTAAGTTTGTGCTTCTTAACTTGCCTGATTTTGACAGGTTAGATCCAACAACATTTAGTGAATATCAAAACTATATGCAGTTTGATACAATCGATGGTGCTATTGTAAATGGCGGCCTGTCAGGTGACCCTAATGTTAGTTTTACTCAGAGCCTTCAGAATTATGCATTAAATCTAGAAGAACTTATTATAAGTGATGTAGGGTATGATAACACTACAAATTTAACTGTTACTGAGCGAGTATTCTTTAAGTGGTTAAAGGAGTGTGGTGCAATGAGATTCCGAGAGGCTACAGTATTAGAACAAGTTAGTGGCTTAACTACCCCACGCTTCTGTGAAGAAGATGAAATGAAAACCGGGGCACGACAGTATAGAAGAGTAGTAAAGTATATAGGTGAAATTGATATTGTAAATAATGTAGATAAAGCAGGAGAAGCCTATACTGAATTGTATATTAATGTACCTACAGAGGTAGGTAGAACACCTACTATCTTATTCAATTCAATTTCTGATACGAATTATCAACCAGGATTAACTATACAAGGTACAAGTGAATTTATACTTGGTAGAAATGCAGCAACAATACACCCACAAGGTTTAGATCTAGATGCATTCTATGATTATGATTTAAACTTATTAGGCGCGGGTCCTGCAGGTTACACTGACCCAGATGCAAACTGGATGGATCTACCAACACCGTCGACAACAACAGATGCTTATTTTACAGAACCTACTTCATTTACAAGTGTATTAAATGCTGAGATTAGAAAAGTTGCTGCTGATTATAGCGCCTCACCTATCCCTGGTTATACTGCATCGGCTTATGTAAGAAGTGAATTAGATGGAATTAGTGTAGATTTTAATCCTGCTGATTATCAACAAATTGCATTAGATCCAACAATAAGTACAATACCGCAATTTAATGGTACTGACTTAGCACAGTCATTTGAATTTAATGCAGTATTAGTTTATTATGATATGGTTGACATGAGTAATTCAGCTAATACTACAACTAACTTATATGGTATTTTATTATTAGATAATGTAACCCCAACAACAGATGGTGGTTATATCCAAAGATACCCAAAATTTAAACCTAATTTAACTACTGGCCAAAACGGTAATAGTTATGGGTTTAAAATTAATTTAAGATTTGATGCATCTCCTGGAACTGCGGGTATCGATACTATTGTGAATGATTATAATACTTTTTCAATGGGTCTTTTTTCAGATGCATCTGCTCAGTTACAAGCATCTGCTCAAATATTCCAAAGACAACAGCTAGAGATTGCTGATATGGAAATTAGATTAGCTGCTGTAGAAAATACTTTGAATTCTGTTAGTACATCAGCATTCTTACAGGCACAAATTACAGCATTAAATACTAAGGTTGATAATGCGTCATTAGCCTTTGCAAGCAGTACTACATTATTAGATCTTATTTCTATAAATGCAGATGAAATACAAGCATTGGCAAATGGGGAAGTTACAAAAACATTACAATATAATACTGCTGTGGTACAACAAGGGACAGGTATTACTATTAATACAAACACACCAAACCAAATACAAGTATCAAGCAATGTACAAGCATATAACTTAATGGTGCCAGTAGATATCAGTGATATACAAATAACTTTATCTAATCCATTAAACTTAAATGTAGTAAACCCAGAAGTATTTGCAGAGTTAGTTACATATACTAATATGTTAAGATTAGATACTATTAACCAAGCTGGAGGTGATCTTAATATTTATATTAATGATACAGGTGTTCAGTGGAGAACTGGGCAAACTGTTAGGTTAACCTTTAATAATGTACCTCTTATGGGGTCAAGAAATATAAAAGTATATACAGATGCACCTAGTAGATTAAATAGTGGTTCATACGGTAAACTAATAGCAACTATACAAAATACTGAGTTAAGTAGTATTCCAATCATTGATTTGATTTGCACAGAGCAAGGAGTATTAAATTTCGTATATGATGTGGTTAAATAAATAATAAAATTGAAACTTAGATAATGGCTGAAAATAATTCAATACAAACAATGCTTCCGGAATTGTTAAGACTCTTTAACAATTCATTAGAGAGCTTTGAGAAAGTCAATCAAGCGATTACATCCAGCAGAGACTCGGTAACTGTCAACATTCAGAATAATGACGGAACAAATTCTAGGATTACCATTCCTAGCTTTGGTTATCTTAAAAATTCGGTTGATAGATTAGATACAAATATTAATACTCTTACTAATTTTAATGATGCTGATAGCTCAATAAGATTACCTGACGGTACGTTTAGAAAATTGGTTTTAGCTAAACTGCCAACAGAGGCTCAAGATTTAACATCAATAAATTCTATAAATCAATTTAATGTTAAGCCTAATTGGTTTTTTGAAGAACTGATTAATCCTTTACTATACATTTCTTTTAATATTACAGGACAAGCACCAATTGATACTGAGCGAGCAATTGTCCAAAGATATATCTTAGATACAAATTCACAAAGTAAAATTAATTTTTTCGATAGTGAATATAATGGAAATTCGGAACTAGTTCGTAGTACTTTTTTACAGCAAATAGTTGAAAAGAATATATCATACGTTTTAGATGAGGCCGTTGTAGACCTGCCACCTAGAGATAAGAGATACTCTGGTAACTTTAGTGTAATAAGAATAGGTGAAGATAGTGTAACTGAAACGGTTAATGGCGTTGAGCAAACTGTTGTTCAAAAATTATATAAACTTAATAAAGTATTTTATACCGATTCTAATGCAGACTTCCCTGATACTATACAACTTAAAGTTGGTGATAGTTTAGAAGTTGTGTCAACACCAATTGATACTAGATATACAGTAACTCAAATTGATACTAGTACTAATTCTGTAATAGTAAGATTGCAGGAAGGTTCAAGAACAATTAGCATTGGGGCTGATATATTAAAAATAGGATCTAGTTTAAATAATCTTTTAGAGGTTGATGTTACTGTTGGTTTTAGTGAAAGGTGTGTAACCTTTATTAAACCTATTGATCCAGATTCTAAAATACCAGCAGTCAACTGGTCACCAGGTAGTGGTTTTTATACTAATGATTTAAATACAGTTGATAGTAACGGTGCCCAACAAAACTTAGCTGATTATTATCAACAAAATGCAGTTGATTTTGGTAGATATCTTCTATCATTTGCACAAGATAAAATACCTACTAGTAGAGAAGGTCTAATTCCTAACGCCCCGGTATTATCATCTGAAGATTTTACAGTGTCATTAATAAATGGGCAGGTTAGTAATTCTGATGCTATTGTACAACTACAAACATTAAACAATCAAAAGAATACTGTTCAATCTACTTTAACTGAATTAGATACTGCAATTTCACAAAGTAGAGCAAGAATACAAACAACAAATTATTCTACTGAGGTAGAAAGAGATGCTGATAAGAATGCTTTACAGGGTCTTATTACTGAGAGATCATCACAGGCAAAATTATACGCATCAGTAGTTACTGAGATTGATGCATCTGCCCAAGATAATTCAGTAAGTAGTATATCACCTAAATATAGAGTAAGAGGATTCTGGGCGATGCCGGCCGAAAAATCCGCGCCTGCAACAGGGATTCAAGATATTATAAAATTTAAATATCGCTATAGATATCTTTCTGCTGATGGTGCAGCTAATCCAGTAAGTCAGTTTAATTATACTGATGGGAGTGGAACAAGCCAAGGTGCATTTTCAAATTATGTTATTATAGATAGTGTATTAAGACCACGAACTAGAAATACAATAACTGGTTTATATGAATGGACTCCAATAGATGATGACAATGCAGATTCAGTTAACATTAACCAGTTAGATATTCCTATTAGAAAAGGCGAGCAAGTAGAAATAGAAGCAAAATCTATTTCAGAAGCAGGTTGGCCGTCTAATCCTTTAGAGAGTGAATGGAGTACAACTGTAAGAGTTGAGTTTCCAGCCGATTTAAGTTCTGATAGTGCAATAGATTCTATATTAGCGCAAAACCAAGAAGACTTAGCATTAGTTGCATTAAATGAAAATTTAGAATCTATTGGGCTGCCTACTCACTTGAGTAGTTCATTTACTGCAAATGAAACATACTATGCGCATTCATCACCTGTAATTGCATCTGGTTTTTTATCAGAAAATCAAACACCTATAGATTTATTTACTAAACTAAATGAAATGCAAAATCAGTTAGATTTATTTGCTGAAATATTAAATAGTACACAAGGTGAATTAAATACTACATTAGTAGATGATACTGGTAATACTTATAAGTTAAGACGGAATGCAACTACTAATATTTTTGCTGGTTTCTATTCTCAAGAAGTAAGAGACTTAGATGATCCAAGAGGGGCAATCATATCAAAGACATATTTTATTAATATTGCAAACAGTTCACAAACTGCATTACAATTAATTGCTAGAATAAGTGGGAGTAGAACTAGAATGGTTAAACAATCAGAAAACCCAACATACAGTAATGCAGATGTAGTTAGTGGTGCTACTATATTACCTGCAACATATTCATGGTTGGATAATAGCGCGATTAACCAAACAAACACTAGAGCTACATTTAGGGCTGATGATGTAGATTATAATACAATTAGGAAGTACGATTTGTCACCTATCTTATTAACTAACCCAACAGTTACAGCTGCTACTAGATATGGGCAAACTATTTCATTACCGCCGTTTCAATCAACACAGAATAAAAATCAATTTATCTATAGTAGGTTTTCAGATGTATCTGATGATAATAATTTTTATAGTTATATTAATCCAAGTAATGATTTTACGTTTAATTTAGATTCTACTGAAAACTTTTATAATGCTACATTAGCATCTGCTGTTTCAACTCCGGTTACAGAATTTATTTGGGGTGGTGGTTTTCTATTAGCTGCACCAAATGAACCAACAACAGAAGCTACTTATCCTACTAATGATGATGTAGTACAAGTTTCAATTGCTCACCCTTGGTTAAGTAGTTACACTGCATATAGGAAGGAGTATATAGGATTAACTGGAGATATTACAACATTACCAGCTGTTCCAACACTAGCAGAACATGTTGATATGACATCAGGTGGTAACGGTACTGCTGCTGTTATGTTTAGACAATCTAGGTTTGCACCACTTAAGACTGATGAGGCTTATGGTCAATTGCAAGCAATATATTTAAATGAAAATGTTGTTGATTTAACTTTGCTTGCTGCTGCTATGCCTACTACATTTAATTCTGGTCAAACTTTACAAGCTAGCCCATCACTGACAGGAGTGGGTACAACAACCAGTGTGAGCCCATTGGCAGGAGTTAATTATAGTCGTAATGCAAAAACATCATTTGAAGGTTTTGATCAGTATGCACTAGGTCAGCAATCATGCGGTTCTTATTTGTTTGTTTCATCTGACAATCACCAAAATATCCAAGTAGATGGTGATGCAATCCAATCGTATGAAGTTATCGGATTTGGCCAACAAAATTCCATTAATATTCCATTAGTATTCCAATATAGAATGACTGATTACTTCGGGGTTACTTCAGGTAGTGGTTTAGGAAATATTGCAGGAGACTCTACTGGAAATACTGTAAATCTTACCTATGCTAAAAAAATAGGGTTTGACATATATCCAAACAACAGCGACGTTGTACAGTTTGATATTGAAATATCTGCTAATTATAGATCTGATAGATTAAGTATTAAACAATTCCCTAAAGCAACAGTGACAAAAGGGTTAAACGATTTAGAAAAAGTTGTAAGAGGTCTTAGGCCTTCTCTAAACCAAGCAGCTATTAGCGCAAATGCTAGCGGTGGTAGTGTTACCAGTGATTTTTCAGGGATCCAGGCATAGCATTTTTTAACCTTATCTTTTGGTGAATATATAAAAAAAGTAAAAGATAAATATGGCTGAAAAACTTCTAGACCAAGCGTCGTATAGTGTTATAAGAACTAATCCTAAATTAACGGCAAATGTTAAAGTAGTATCTGACGGAACTGATATTTACTTAGAATCATTTAGTGCCAATACTAGACTGTCTTCACAGAAATTTAAAGCATTTAAAGTTGATGGAACTAATACCTATGATCAAGATGTATTTAAGTTTTTTGATTATGGTAAGTTTCCGATAGAAGCTGCATATGAAATTTTCCAAGAATATGAAGATACTGCAGTATTACAAAGTTATGCTAATCAGTATGAAATGTTTTATTGTGCAGGTACCAGATCAATTGCATCAGAATCATATTCACAAAGCTTAGGAACCCTTGCACCTCTTTGGTTAAATGAGCAGATTCCTAGCGCGTTTGTAATTTTTAGATTAGATGATCCAGCTGCTGTAAATAATGTAAATGCTGCAACTCAAAATACGGGTGCCACTAATGCACAGACATCGGCTAACTTTACAAAACAAGTGTTAGAGAATTGCACTGCAATTAAAACGTTTGATTTAACAGAAGGTACTATATTAGGATCATATATTAGAAATTATAGAAACCAAGAAGATTTTCCTGAAGTTCCACTTAATATGACATGGCGAAGCGATGAACCTATCGCATGGAATGGTATATCTTATAAACACGGTGGATTTACTAGTAGCGGTAATTTTGCATACCAAGACATGGTGATTAAAGATTCTACTATTATACAAGACGAGTATTTATTTACACAAGGATTTCAGAATAACGGAATAATTTTAGCTAACCTTTTAAATTTAGAATTCTTATTCGATGATCCAACTGCTGTTGATTATTCTATGAATCGATACTTTGGTATGTATGTTAATGAAATAGAAGAAGGACAATTTGATTTATCAGGTGAAGCATTTTATAAGAATACTGAGAAAAGTCAATTACCTAAAATAAAAACTATAACTGAAGTTTCACAGGATCTAAATACACCATTTGAGATTACTAACGATGCAGGTATCCTATTGTTTTTAGACCCTACTAAAACTACAACAATTACAGGAGTGCCTACACCAACAAGAGTAGATGCTGTAGAATCTGTTTTTTATGTTAAAGATAAGGAAGATGATTTTCATACAATTAAAAAAGGATCTCAATGGGCCGCTGATCAAATTAGACTATTTGATACTAAAGTAGATGTATCACTGTTTACAGGTTACAAAGAACCAGATACTTTTGCAAATGCAAGTATAATAGGGCATGAGGGATTTGGTCAAATGTATATGGAAATTATAGGTACGCCAATACAAGATACACCATTACCAACTTCACAGGCAACAGCCAATGGCCAACAAGCCATCGCTGCTGGTGGTATTATAAACATAAATAGTATTGGTGGTACTATAGGAATAGGTACAGTTATAACATCTAATACTGTGGGTGCTATAATACCTGAAGATACAACAGTTGTTTCAACTGGTGTTGTTGGTTTTCAACCTACAATATCTACAATGACACTAAGTGCTGGTGTTACTTTACCTGATAATGCTATTTTAATCTTTACACCAGCACTTCTAATAGAAAAACAAATAGAAGAAGGTTCTAAAATATCTTTTTATGATAATGCAATATTAACTGGTGAAATATTTGCAAATAGTGTATTATCGCCAATACCAGGAAAGTCTGTCGAGAAATTTTTTAATCCTAATGGAACTACCCAAGAGGTTGCACAAGCTATAACTTCTGCCATTAATATAGGAATACCTGAAAATAATAGATTCTTTGTAGCAACCTTTAATAATAGTACTGTTTATGTAAAGTCAAGATTTAGTGGTACTAGATTTAATCAATTAAATTTTGAATTAGATATTGCTTTTCCTGAACAGTTTAACCAAATAAAAACATATCCTGTAACAACGATAGCTACCCCTAAGAAAAACTTTGTTGGTGGTAATAATGTAACTAACGGTTTACTTAAAGTTAAAATAAATGACCAAAAAAGATTTGTAGATGGCAATTTTGTACAAACTACGGGTGGCTTTGCTACTATTGGTGACTGGGTACCTTATACAGAGGAACCTATATACAATGGGTTTAAACAAATTATAGGATATACAAACATTGATAAATTTGTTATTATAACATGTAATGATAATCAAATAATGGTTACTCGATCTAACCAAGTAGCATTATATTCAGATTACAAACCATCTTTTGGTAGATTTTCATTTTTTGAAGTTAGAGACTTTGATTTTGATTTTTATAGTACACTGTATAGTGGAGAGGGTGAATTAAGTTATGAAACAGTTGAATATAATCAGTCTGTACCAGGATCTAATCCACCTAATTATACTGGAGTAAGCAGTAACCCACAAATTAGGGAGTTTTATGATAACGGAGGTTTTTACAATCTTATTGGTTTATTAGGTGATGCTGAAGATTCAAACCCAGATAATACATTTATTAGCAGTGAATACATGAGGTTAGAAGAAAACTTTTTGACATCACAGGCTAACATATCTAGGATTGCACCGTACATAAATAAATGGGCATGGGTTAATGATGGTAAAGATGTAAGAAATCATCCATATAGATTAGATGTTAATCAAGCATTCGGTTTAAATAATTTTGCACCATCTAGATGGGATCTGCTACAAGAGGCTAGTGGATATTCGCATGAGTGGTATTATTTATCAGAATTTCCACAATATTTTACACAAGATGCTATTAAGAGTTCATGGAGTTATATTGATACAGCACCAACTGATAACATAGAAGCTAACTTAGCAACTGGGCAAGTCTTTGTGCCAGGTACTTTCCAAAATGTTATTACAAATAATTTTGATGAATACTTTATTGTAGAGAAATTTACTACCGGTGGTATTACTGAAATTGATAGGCAGTTGAGATATGGTAGGTTTAGTGGTGGTGATGAAAAGAATTTTGCAGAAACATTTTTAAGGGGTGTTAGAATCGTAGCAAGACAAAAAGCTAAAGGTACAGAAAAAGCAAACTTTAATGTACGATCATTATCATATGTACCTAATGGTTTATTTAATGACTATCGTTTTTCTGCTATATTAGTTCCTAATTTACCAGACAAACCTGAGAGCCAAGTTAAGTTTATTAAAAATGAAAAGTGGAAAACTATCGTAATGCTGATTTCAGTAGCTTATGATGATCCATGTTTAAATGGACCAACACCACCAGGACCTCGGTCAATAATAGATAGAACTAGTTTATATTCTTTAAATAGTTCATTCGATGTAGATCCAGCTACATGTGCACCACTCTTTTCAGCTGGAGAATATCAATATACTGATGGGACTATGAGAGGGGCTATAAGTTTGTCTACGTCAACATACGATGCAACAACAGCAGAATATACAATTAAAGGTATGCCTGATATAAATGGTCTTTTACCTGAGTTTATAAATGATATAAGAGTATTGCGAGATGGTGCGTATTCACCAATAAAGTTTGTTATAGGAGCAGATGTTTATGAAATTTCAGAAATAAAAAAAATAATATCTAATAACCAACTTATATGTGCAAAGCTTACAAAAAATGCCAGTAATATATTTCCACCACTAGGATCACCCAGTGCTGCTGTATTAAGTGCCGCAACATATACAATAAAAGACAATGGCTATTTACAGTTTGAGAATAGATTAAACTCAATTAGTTTTGGTGAAATATTTGATGCTGTTAATAAAGGTAACCCTAATGTTATTTATGAAACTATAAATAGTACAGGAGCTCAAGTTAGGAATATTGATGGTACATTAGCACAAACTTTTAATATTGAATTAAGAGCACAGTCAGATATTCTTAAATCTGTTTATGTAGGGGTGTTGCCTGATCCTGCCAAACCAACTGCGTTTAACTTAACTGATATAGTAGGTTATGATTTATCACTAAGAAAGTCACCTAACATAACACCTATTGCTAGGCATGCCGGGTATTACGCGCCGTATGCATTACCTATATTATCATTTAGAGATCCTTATATGAATGTGGACTTTGATGTAACAGGTGGTATTGATGATGAAGCGTACAAGTTAAAAGTATTAGAGCTGTGCAAATATAAAAATTCACAATTTAATAGTGCCGATATTAAGTTTGGGCAAATACAAAATTTCTTCTATCATAAAGTAAATGAACAAGATCCTTCTAGTATCTTAGAATTATCTAAAGAAAGTGCATTCCCTAGTTTATATCCTTTAATTCAAGAGATCGGTATTGACTATAAAGATTTCTACGCGTTTTCTTCTAATTGGGAACCTTCGTATTTTACAAAAAGTATTGATAAATCTCAAATTGAAAGTATTATAGGTACACGATCAATGACAGAGAGAAAATCATTCTTTGGTTCTAAATATTTAAAAGTTCCTGAAACTATAATATTAGAAACATTCGAGCCTGATCCTTTTGTTAAGGGTGCAATTAGGCAACCTAGTTTAATAGATGGAACCTTTATGTACCAAGATATACCATCGGTTACTATTAATAAAAAGCTTATTAAAACAGCAGGTGTTATAAATACTAGATCTATTAAGAAAACACCATCAGCAGCAACTATTCAATTTTACTTATTTAACCAAAAGAGGTTAATGGAATATTTGTTTACGCCAATCAAAGCTCAATTTATTAAATATGTTAATGAGTTATATGGCTGGGGTGATTTAGAAACTTTAGACGATGATGTTAATCAATATATTAGAGAAAATATATTAAAACTATATAAGGTAGAAAAAGTAGATTTTTATACTTTAGCCAGTCGTGAAAAAGTAACATCTGATTATACTACTGCTGAATTAAATAATACCGAAAAAATCAATGCAGGGTTAACTATTAATAATAATGTAGCATCCAAAACTTTAAATACAAACT
>TARA_R110000803_G_scaffold106733_1_pt1 | contig 11476 bp, 15 predicted proteins | sample TARA_R110000803 | Tara Oceans TARA_R110000803 (sample SAMEA4397772) | marine metagenome | biome: Polar Biome; feature: [SRF] surface water layer (ENVO:00010504); material: water (ENVO:00002006), including particulate matter (ENVO:01000060) such as... | depth 5 m | reverse complement strand
AGACAGCTGCGTTTAACTCAGGCTTTTGTGGCGCAACGCCAGTTCCATCAGGCTTTGGTGGCATACCCTTTGGCTTGGCATCAGTTTGAACCCCGTTGTTAGCTTGAACCAACTGACTTACTTTCTCATTCATAGGTACAAAAGGTTCAGCAATTTTAGATTGAATACCAGCTTCAACAGATGAGTTCTGGAAATCACCCAAGCTGTATTTTTTATGAATGACATCGATCTTATTAAATAAACCTTGGGCCTTAGCCATATTAGCTTTATAAGAAGCAACTGCTTGTGCATTAGGCTTTGAACCATCAGGCAGGTTAAGCATAGAGAGGTCTTGACCTTTTCCTGCAGCCATCGCTATGAACATCTGGTCAGATTCTGAAGCCTTGGGGAACATGTCTTTTGCATTTTCCCGAGCTAAAGTCATGTAGTTCGTAGCTTGATTTTGATAGCTACTAAGCCTCTCCTTATCTACGTCATTAATTGGAATGTTAATGCCTTGACTTACCATTAGGCTGCTGAGAGATTTCATTAATGGACTCAGGCCATCTGAAAGCATCGTGCGTCCCTTGAGATTTTGCAGTAATTTGCCGACATCTTGACCTACGACATTGTCCCCATCACCAGACGTTCCTTGCCCACCAGTCATTGGGGCAATATAGGTCTTTATATTTCCATCCATATCCTCATAAGTGACTTCAACATCACCACCTATCGTTTCACCACCCATGGCATACATGCTTCCAACTAATTCTTTGTTAAGAATTCGCTTACCTTTTATCGTTTGAGGTTTACCCCTGTAGGATCCAACTTCTAATTTCTGCGCAGCCTCACTTTGAAAACTGTCACCCATACCAGTTTCAATCTCTCTTCCGAAAGTAGTAAATTCTGTCTGAGTATTGTTCTTATTAAGGTAATCTTTAAAGGCAATGTTGGCATCTGCAACAAACTCAGGAGAAGCCATAGGGTTCTTCTGGTTTAAAATGTTATCTACAGACTGTCTATACTGGGGATCTAAGTCTTGATACAGGTCATAATTTAGATCGTTCTGTAATGTATCTACCCATTGTTTAGAGGGCATCCTCCCTGCTTTTATATCCATAGCCGCGCCCTTTATGGCGTCTTCAATCCTGATCTTTTTCTGACCCTGATCATAAACAGTCTTTGTTCGCTCTGCGGTTTCCCGATTGAGTTGCTGTGTCTCTTGGCGATTATAGTAATCGTCCATCATTTTGAAGCCGCCAGAAAAACCGCTTGCTAAGCCTTGTCCAGATATAGCCATGAGTACTGCCTCTTAAAATAATTCGCCAAGTAACAAACCAATACCTGCACCGATTAGCGCACCCCATGGCCCAGCTGCTGCCCCTGTTGCCGCTAGACCACCAGCTGTTATTCCGCCTGCTGCTGCACCAGTTGCACCTGCTGCTGCTGCTGTCTGTGCCGCTGCTGCTGCTGTTAAACCATACTGAGCACCAATACCCGCACCAGTTCCCATCAACGCTTTTCTCTGACCAGAGGCAGCTTGTGCTAGCTGATCCCCCATCATGTTTCTTGAAGTCTCTAACTTAGCAGCCTGACCCAATCCAGCTTGAGCACTGCCTGATAAAGAACGACCTGTTCCAATTAATCCATAAGCCATGTGTCTAGCCTCCTGTGTTCATAGTGTCTATGCCGCCAGTCATGATCTTGTCTTTTCTTTGATCAGCTGTGGCCATTAAATTATTCTGAGCGTCTACCTGAGCCAGTACTTGATCTAAGCCAGCCATTCGGTCACGACTTACTGACTGATCTGAGGTAGGAGTAATGCCATAACGAGAAAGATTTCTATCTGCGATACCGCGCATAGTGCTAAATGATTGATTGACAGCCTCGGGGATTCTTTCAGCTTCACCTTCTAACAAGCCACCATTGTTATAGATGGCAGCAAGGCGATCCTCGTAAGGCTGGAAACGTGCCTTATAGTCTTCCCACTGCTCTCTAGTAATCGCAGCTCGAGTCTTTGAAGCATAATCTTTGTCAGTTGAGTTAATCCCAAAAGAGTTCGTTGTAGTGGCAGGAGCAGCCGAAGCTACGTTACGGCCACTTCCCTCACCAGCACCATTACCGTCATAAGCGATTGTGTTACTCGCACCAGTTGTCTGATAATTTCCTAAGTCGGGACTAGAAGATGACTGCCCTTGGTATCCCGATGTATATGCGTCCTTGTATGTTTTCATTATGGGGTACCTCTTGGATTCATATATGTTCTTAGTCCCATGCCGCCAGCAGTGCCTATTGCTTCTAGGTTTCCTGCATAGTTGTTATAACGATTTTCTGCGGATGAATTAGCTTGATCAACACTACTGGATGCAATGTCTGAGAGACTTTTAACCGCTCCAGCAGCCTGACCTTGTCCAATGTTTACGAGTCCCTCCATACGAGAGATTCGCTCATTACCTAAGCCCATGTTCGCTGAGTTGACTGCGGCGGAAAGAACCTTAGATCCTTTCGACATGAGCGCTGAGTTAGCTCCCATAAACTTTCCAGAGTTAGGGTTGATTCCACCCTGAAACATAGCTTGGTTTGCTGAATCAACTTGATTGCCAGCTTCAGCCTTCATTGCGTTACCAGTTAAGCCACTAATGCGGTCATAGCTGGCGTCAGAACCCATGTTGTCCACCTTGGCCATGTACTGATCTTCAAGAGGACGGAACTTTGTCTTGTACCTTTCCCATTTCTCCATGGATATATCAGCTAGCTCTTTTTCTTCAGCGGTTTCTTCAACCTCGTAGCCGCCTCCTTTGCAAAGATCGACAGGGCCATCATGCTCATAATATTCATCTTCAAGCACTTCGCCTGTGGCCATGCAGGTTACGACTCTAGTGTGGATCTTCACGCGGTATCTCCTTAGTGAGAACGATGTACTGTTGTTTAAAATTAGCCTGCCTAACTAACAATCTACCCCATCCTTTTCGTCCGTAAACCTCTAGGCTGGAACAGTTTTGCAGTTTAGCGAACTGGTATAATGATTCCTCCACCAGCCTTCCCCACTTGAATAGACCGGAGCCTCCAATGGTTAGAACGAGTAGGGTTTTTAACTGTGGGTAAATCCTCAACTGAGTCGTGTAAGCAGCAACAATGTCTTTGCCATCGACTACACACCAGAGGTGTATCTGGCGATTAATAATGAGGTCTAAAATGTCAGTGGAGAGATACTCTCCATTAGAATGTTTGAGTGCTGAATCAACGTGATGCACTACTTGTGGCCACAGGTCTTCAACTATCTCAGTAGGTGCTAATAGGACTTCGTAATCCAATGTTTAAACTCATAAGTAATAGGGTTTATCACTACCCTAAACGTACCTAAGTTTTACAAATATATCAGTGTTATTTTTAAATCCTAGTGCCTAGTTCCCAGCCACCCAAATCAGCTAGACGAATATATCTTCGGAGTAGTTCAATATCACTTCCCGCTAGAAGCTGTCCTTCTAACTCACGGATGACCATCCAATCTGTCTTAGCTAATAACTCACTTTGTGGGGTCATTGCAGACCGCCAAATAGGAACAAACTCAATTTGAATGTCAGGCCATTGAGCCGATAACTTAGACTGCACTTCATGACGGAAACGCTGGGCTTCCTCGCTAGTAATTCCTAAACCAAAATCCTCAGCGAAGTCTGGAGTTATGTACACGCAATTCAATAACTGCGTCCCGTCCTGTGGAAAATTATCATAGACGACACGATCATAAGAAGACCGATCATCCTCTTCAGAAAGTATTGCGTAATCTACACTGTCAGTCTTACCAAGCTCAAAGCGCATAAACTCAGTAAATGAGTTAGACCTGACTCCTTTTGATGGAACATTTACTAAGCAGGTACTATGTCCTGCCTCACAGAAACCTAGAGCGACTGCATGACTTAGTAAAGATTTGCCACAACCAGAGCGGAAACCAGCAACAGCTACCTCTCTGGCAGAGTCTTCTAACTTAAATGGTGCGGTATTGTTATCAATCAGCGGTAACACGAGCACCTCCTATGTGGTGGTATGCAGCATACACAACGACCCCCTCCTGAAAACACATTCTTATTCCACTAGCATGCTCAGGGATAGATCCTATGTTAGTTAGAGCGATGACACGATTAATTTCATCCACAGGGATTGACCCGCCTAAGTTGATAAAAATGTTATTAGTCACTGAAGATTGATCATAGAAAATGGATGTTCCAATGTCTCTTTTAACTGCACCTACAGGGCGGTATGCAGCAGGAATATCACAACCATAACCATAGTAATAAACTTCTGTGCCTATAGTGTTATTCTCTGTATCCAACTGTAGTCTGTAATTACTAATGAGGGTTGCTCCTGCAACCTTAACACTTCTGTCGCATACGCCATTGATATATATAGCATATATATTTATGCCCATCCTTGAGGAACATAAGCAAGATAAGTTCCTTATGCGATCAATAAAAATCGGTTCGATTGCATCTCTGATTCTTTGAGGCAACCCCTCTTTAAGATAAGACACTACCCCTTGTGGTGATGCACTAATAGTCATTTTCAGCGGTATCCCATATACGAAGTCCTTTAGTACCTATAGAGCAATGAGCGGTAGCGATGCCAGTTACAGACACTTGTGCCACCATGCCCGGACTACTACTGTCATTGAAAGCTACTGTGCCTGATGGTGTCATAGTGAAAGACATCGTGTGACTTAGTGCCATGTGATAGTTCCAAGTGGTGTGTCCATCCGTGCCTTGCTCTGTTCGATACTGGTATGTCAACGAATAGTTATATCCGCCATTTGAACCTGTCAGTGTTCTTGTTTTGTTTGAATCATCACCACTATTAAACGAAGTTATTGCGAAAGACTTAGAGCTTATTGTTGAACCGCCCGATTTTTGTTTAATGTATAAATTGACAGTACACTGAGTTTGAGTCGATACATAGTTAGAGTTGATTAATCCCCCTAACCTCGTCATGGCCACCGTGCCTGAAAAATTAGGCGATACATTTTGCCGTCTATAACGCCATAAATTTGATGCGGGAGATTTTAAAATGTTGGCAGGGCCGGCAGTTAGGTAATAGTTATAAGGCTTAATGTCACCTTGCACTGTCACTGTACCCGTACCTGATGCGGTAGTGTCCATAACAACTGAGGTGTTATAGGCATAATGACTACCACCATTTTCAGTTTGTAAGCCAATAGCCCCTGCTAAAATCAATACACCTTCGATGCTGCCGCCACGGATTACAGGTGAGTAGATTTCTATCCCTGCTGAAATCGTACCACCCTGAATAACGGGTGCTCTAAGCACTGCACCCGCCTCAATCATCTCACCAGTTACAGTTATTGCCGATACCTGAGCTGCTGATAGAGTGCCTGTTACATGGACAAAATCAACCTGTAGGTCATGGATTTTTGCCATTTCAATTGACGCATCGGCAATCATAGCTGCCTGAATATAAGTTCCTGCTGCAAACCATCGTCCATCGGGGTGATTTGCCACCTGCCATGCTTTAGTTTTGTTTAGGTATTGTGTGCTATCCGCCCCAATGGCAAGACCATCTCCATAAACTGTTATAAATGGGGTTGCACCAGCTACAGTACCATCGTCCAGTACTAAAACATCAGCGGGTATATGGTCATTTAACTCTGAGATTAGAGTGCTTACTTTCTTATCAGTAACTCCCGCAGTACCAGAAGTTTGATTGAAGCTTCCCTTTTGATTCTTAGTATTAACAAACCTTACCCAGTAAAAAAAACTAGAGTTAGGTTCTACAGGATCGCTGTACATATTATGTGAGGAGGTGGCTATCTTTACCGCAGAAGCAATGTCATTTGTATCGTAACGCCATACCTCAGTATGAGCATACCCTTGGTAAGTTGCCTTATCCCACACAAGAAGAAGGTTAGTGAACGCACCACTAACAACTAAATTGGTTGGAGTAGTTGGAAACTCAACTACGTCACTCACTTTGCCAAAGGATATTCCAGAAGATGATCCACCAGAAGCTAGTGATGCTGTACTTACAGTAAGTATTCCAGCTTGCGCTAAGTCCCTAGCAGTAAGTGCTCGATCCAATCCATCTCCACGCTTACCTTCAAGAACTTCCACGCATTCCTTCACGGATTCATTAAATAATCTCTGAGACTCTTCATCACTAAGGTCTGAAGAAATGGATGGAGTATCTACGCGGTTGGTCATTAAATAATCTCACTCATACTTGAAGCAATATAAATGCTGTTGATAATATCTGATCCAACAACCTTGACTTCATATTGGTTAGATCTATATCCCGAAGGAAGTCTGAATGCTCTTTCATTCAACACAGGCTGAGTATGAACTAAACCACTTTCGGCATAGACGGAAATGGTAATGTTTGAGTAGGACTCTGCCTCTACTCTGGCCGCAGCCATATTCATGGGACGACCAACCTTGTACTGCTTAGATTGCCATTCATAGGTACTGTCTGTACCAGCATTAAACTGTTTGATCTGACTCACGTTATCAATAAAGTACAGAGCGTCATCTTCAGGATTGGCGTAACCGCCTGTCAAGGTGGTCACATCGGTTAAATCAGAAAGGAGAAGACTCTTAGGATTAAAGATGAACCCTTTTTGAACCCCGCTGACAGTATAAAATCCGATATAGCTACCTTCGTGCATATAGCCATGGATCGTCTCAGGCTTCATAGCCTGCCACTGAGCGCGGCTATAAACCTTTTCTGTAGCTAATGTCGCTATGTTTCCTGCGGCTGATATAAGGCCATCTGGAGATGCGTACATCACACTGTGACCCATGCCAACAATAGATCGCTTAGAAACACATGACTGATTCTCTCTCATCCTAGCTAAAGTCATGTTGCTTGGATGTGCGCCTTGGGCCACATAAGGATAAGCTTTAGTTGTAATAATTAAACTGCTACCCACGGCCTTGATACCTACAATGGGATAGTCTGTGGACATTCTGTATTTAGTAGGCCATGCGTGGGGCATGAAAGGCTCACAGAACATTACTTCATTGTCTTTAAATCCTGCCAAAATACCATTGGATAATGAAGTCAATCCAATCATTCCCTCTGGCGGTGCAACCCAATCTGTAGAAGGCAACACACCACCAACTTGCAGAGCGGTCTTAGAATCTGAATAAGTTGCTTCAGATAGCTGTACAACATCGACATACATATAAAAAGTTCCAGCCGCAGAGGTGACTGTCCGATAGATATTTTTATGTGTCACATTGTAAGAATCGTTTTCTGCCGTAACCATTGCGGCAATATTGACTGTCTGACTGGTAGGGTAAAGATCAAATACAGCACTAGGCGGTGATGGTGGCCCTTCTTCGCCATCAGCTGTAACAAAAGTGTAAACATAAGAACGTGATTCTTTGACTTCATCGTCAGTGTTAGCTGGGGCAGATCCTACTACAGCCGATGTTAGTGCTGTCGCTGGAGCAGGTAGACCTAACCGATAAGATACTGATGGGTAACGTGTACCACCGCCAATAGCCACTGAATTCTTAGTGACACGAGGTCTCATGTTGTCTACTGAGTCACCGGTGAAGTAAACGCGGTTGTATATATTTCCTGCTATGGGGGATCTCACCACATCAACGTCTTCGTCCCAGCGCAGCCACTGGTCAACACCATCAACTGTATCGTACTTATAAAGACTATTTTCTGTACCCGCTGATTCTACTGTACTGGTAATGTCAGCCAGACCACGGATAGGCACTAGATCTCCCGAATCTAAACGGCAGTTTGTCGCTGTTACCGCTGATCCTTCAGGCAGTAATCTGGCTGAAAGTTTGGGAGCCATCCCTCTGAATACGTCTATCTTTATAAGGGCCATGATCTAATCTCTAACAAACTATTTTAATGAGGGGACTTTAGAAGACAAGAGCTTATCCAGCATGCCTCTCATCCCGTAAATCACAACGATCATTCCAATCAGTATGTACTGATACCACTGAGGCATCTTCTCTATCACTTCAAATCCACGAAGCGCATACACATCCATACTAGGAATAAACGCTAAGACCATCGGCGTCATAAACACGATAAGAATAATTTCATCCTTATAGGATTTCTCCATGTTATTCATGGCCACAAGATCAAGGTTAAAGCTCTGGGCCTGACCCTCCTCAGCCATGCGTACCCGACCTTTAGCAATGGCTAACTTAGACTCAGCCTCTGCTTCAATGACCTTCATTTGACCCTTGAGCTTAACGCCAGCTAGCTCCTGCTTGCCTTTGAAGTAACCACCTACACTGTTAGTAACTGCACCAATGATTGAACCCCACATAGAACCTCCTAATAACTCCAAACGGTAGGACGAGGGAAGCCATCTTCCGCTGTTAAATCGTCCAAGTGGATAAATCTTGAACCGCCTTTCTGAGCAACACCGATACCGGTCATGCCATACTTGAGAGCGATCTCAATCAGACGGTGAGCTTTGTCACCTCTGACGGCTATATCAATAGCATGTCCTGAAGCATGTGCTCCGGGCTTTTTCTTTCTTGCTTCTATGGGATGGGTTGGATGGCGGTAGGCTGAGGTCACTGTGAAAGGAAAGTCACAGACCTCTCGGATAGCATTAACCTTTTCCATAAAGGCTTCATCCATTTTACATTCACCTGAGTGGGAGCACTTCAGTTCGTCTTCAGAAAAGTAATTCATAACAATTAACCGTTGTAGTTTGCAAAGAAATAACCCACAGCGCAGGTTACGATAATAAATCCTATCCGCTCTAACACTCTGGCAACGCCTCCAGCCTTTATTACAGCGGTGTTTAATTTATCTAGGCGGTTGCTATGGACATCCAATCTCTTGTCTTGGGTTGCTTGATGAAGGTTGAGGTGGTCGATCTTTGTCTCCACCGCGACTAACTGAGAAAGAGCATCCACCAGCTTGTCTAACTTAGCTTCTATCCGATCAAATCTTTTATCGGTGTCCATTAATACTTCCTTTTTCTTTGCTTTAACAACACTCATAAGTGACCCTGTTTTATATAAATCGCAACCCCGAACAACGCACCCATGATTACTATCATTATTAGTCCCACAGTAATTCCGACTGTGAGATTAGCTTGAAGTCTTTTAGCTTTCAGTGCTTTCTGTTTGGCGGCTGCTTGTTCAGCTTCTTTTAAATCTCTTGTGTACTGGGCTTTGAATGCTAAAAAGTCCACCCAACCATGAAGCCTCTGTTTATTAAGCATAAATTTAAGTTCTTCTTCCTGCCTAACAAGAGCTTCCTTTGCTTGGAAAGCCTCCAGCACATTGCCAGAACCAGCGGCCACCTGTTTTGCAATAGCTTTTTCCGCTCCAAAATATTTGCCTAATGAGGCACCAGCGTCAGCAATCTGTTTCCCGTTGGCCAAGGTGGTTTTGATCACTGCGAAAGCAGCATTTGCAATAGCCAATTCTGCTAGCATATCCATAACCTCCGAGAGTGATAATGTTCAGATAGCTCATAAGGAGCTGCGGGTGGCTGCACTGGGGTGTAGTTCTGTAGCCGATATTCAGTCTGTGGTTCAATAACATGAGCCTGCCCCTGTGGTGCTTGAGTAGGGGCTAGGCTAATAGGATAAAGTTCAACAGGTGAAGACCACATCAAATGTTCCTAATATCCTTAACACAAAAAGCCAAGACTGATTTATTGTCTTTCATTTTCACAACTGAGTAGCCGACAAAAGGGCTGATCACAAGATCGAAACCATCTATCTTGGCAATGTCCACCAACTCTAACCGACACTGACTTAGTGTTGGATAGCCTGCCATAAGTACAGGAAGCGTAGGCTCTGCACTTGCTAACATAGTGGCTATCACGATTAGATACATGTTGGCTCTCTTTATTTCAGGCATAAAAAAGCCCCGACAATCGAGGCTCTGCTCCGGATGATCCGGTGTTACTCTGGATCGTCTGATTCTTCTGGCTCAACCCAATCTGGGTTAGCAGCCCATGTTGTGCCATCAAAAGTGTGCTTGCATCCAGCCCAACCAGAGGGAGATGTTACGCCTTCAACCAGCGTACAGTTACTTGTATTCATGTCTCCGATAATAAAATCAGGAGTTGTAATAAAGTCTGCACCCATAGTAATAGCCACTGAATTAGCAAACATATACTTGCTGATGTTCGTGCCGTTCTCGACAATCGTCTTCATGCTAAATACCTTTTAATAAAATTGAGGTTGATGATAATGCTTTGCCTACTTCGACAGATGGATTTCCTGCTGAAGCACCTAAAGTTCCATCGCCTTGAGCATAGTATGTAGTTCCTGCTGTTAATCCAGAAACATTGGTTGCAGTGCCCCCTTGTAAATTTAGAGTTGCCGTAGCGGTGTCTGCGTAAGCTGCACTTGATATGCCGATAAAGTTAGATGTTGTTAAGTTTGATGAATCAACAGCTAATTGACCTAGCCTAACCATTGCATAGCCATTTGAGTCATTCTTTTTTGTGATTATAAATTTGCCTAGAGTATTTGGATCAATACTAACTGAATTATATTGGCTGTGAGTAGGGTCTACTATTTCACTACCTGTTGTAATAGTTGTTCCAGTAACTTGGCCAATCATTGTTACTCCAGACATATAAGGAGTTGCTTCTAGATCTCCCCAAACTAAAACAAACTGACCTGCTTTATTAGGGTTAACTGCAATAGCAGATGAATACCAAGAACTATTAGTTATAGTATGAATAGACCCTGCGGCTGTTACTGCGGAAGCGGTTACAGTTAAAGCTTTCATTACTGCATCTGTAGTTCCGTTACCATATGCAACTAACAATCTGTCAGCGTAATTTGGGTCAAAAGAAATAACAGAAGCAGAAGTTGTAGCGTTATTAAAAACGTAAGGTGTAGTTAAAGTTAAACTGTTTGCGCTGCGCGTACCTATTGTAACTTTACCTTTTGATGAATCTCCACTGTCATAATAAGATATAGCAAATCTACCATTAACATGACTATCAAATGCTAGCTTCATAGTATTAGCTTGGTTGCTTGAGCCTACACTGCTAGCGCTACCTAAAGTCACTGTATTACCTGAAACACTTCCTGCTTTAGCTTGTCCGTATGGTGAAGTATTTGATTTAAAACATAATACAAACTTACCTGCATTGCTTGGGTCAAATGCAACTTGATTATTATCTGAATTACTTGCTCCACTAAAAACTATTGTAGTTGAACCAAGAATAATATCATTACCTGATATTGTTCCAGCTTTAATTTCTACCCTAGCGTTAGTGTTATTGTAAGCCATAATTAAAATAGAGTTGGCTACGCTTGAATCAAAGGCTATATAATTACCCCTAGAATCAGTGCTATGAACTAAAACAGGTGTACCAAATGAAATTGTTGACCCACTTACAGTTCCAACTATTGCTCTACATGCTTTAGCGGGAGAGCCATTCCAATCCTGATACACATACACAAACTTGTTAGCGTTATGTGGATCAAAAGCCGAGTGCGTGTGGTAAGAACCTGCGCTGACAGCAACAA
>TARA_R110000803_G_scaffold52733_3_pt1 | contig 11500 bp, 7 predicted proteins | sample TARA_R110000803 | Tara Oceans TARA_R110000803 (sample SAMEA4397772) | marine metagenome | biome: Polar Biome; feature: [SRF] surface water layer (ENVO:00010504); material: water (ENVO:00002006), including particulate matter (ENVO:01000060) such as... | depth 5 m | reverse complement strand
AAAGGATGCGTTAAATGATATTGTTAAGTTGTTTGCGTCTATATAATCTACACCACCAACAACTACACTACCTGCTGAATCAACAGCTGTTACTGAAGGATATTTACCTAACCCATGAATAATAGTCCATGTAGCTGAAGGTAGTCCTTGAGAATGAGTATAATTTGTAACTGGTAAAGCTACTGTATTTCCATCAGATATAGTTATATTATTTCCTGATACACTTAATGTTTGAGCTAAACTAGTTCCGTTAAGATAAACGTTACCATCTAATCTTACCCATCCACTACTAGTATATATAGCCCAATCTCCTGCATTCCATACTGATTCACTACCTAATGTAGTTGTTCCAGCAATCTCAACAATCCAATAATCATTTACAGATGGAGAAGAACTTATATCAGGTGTATTTGTGTTAGCATTCCATAATCCTTGAAGATTTAAACCTCCACTTAATGCTAATATGTTTTGTGTGTTATTATCTACGTCTACTTGTACTAAATCTATTGAATCTGATATTCCATTAGTTCCATACAAAGCATCCCATATACCATCACTTTCAACACCTTTTAAAGAATGTTGTATTACTTCTGTCTCTAAAGCCTCTCCTTGAGGTATAGGTGTCTCTACTATGGAGAATGTTTGACCGAAGTTACTTACTATTATTATATTTAAATTACCGTCATTATCAACAACTAAATTACCAGCGTTAGTATATGTACCAGTTTCACTAGCAAAATACCAACCATCTATATCAGGTACATCAGAAATTCTTAAAGAACCTACAAATCCGCTTCCTTGCAATATAGCTAACTTTAGTGAGTTAACTTTGTTTACAAAATAATTAAATTCATCAGGTGATACCGTAGTATTATTGTCCTTTCCAGGTATATTTATAAATGCCATTTGCCTATTGTTTATTTCAAATTAAAGTAAAAAAAAGCCTTACGAATTTAATCGCAAGGCTAGTTTTATTATGATACTACAGGAATACAATTCTGTCTAGGAACTGTAGACTCGTTAGTAACTTGGTCAGCTACCCAATCTCCTTCTGCAAGAAGAGCTGGTGTAGACTTAGCTAATACATTAGCCCATTTATCTTCTAAATCAAAAGATAATTCACTTTCTTCTCCAGAAAATGTAAGTGTGTAAACGTTCTTTTCAGCACGACCAGAACCAGAAGCTCCAGAACCTGAAGTTGCCTTCATTCCGTACTTAGCACCAAGAACATGTTTAGTTCCAGCTGCACTTTCTACAAACAACAATACATTAACGTTAGGGTTTAAAACCGAGTTAATTAAATTACGTTTAGATTTAGTCATTCTAGGGAATTCAATAGTTAACGTTGGTACGTTAGTTATTAAACCTGTAGCGTCAACAGTTTTTGCTTCGCTCCATCCAGTTACTCCATCTTTTTTGTTAAAGTCTAATTTAAAAACTTCACCACCACCAAAGGCAAGTGTAGTTACTTTTCCAAACTCAGCGTTTGGAGATAAATCAGCTTTTAATGGCTTATCTACAAAACCAATTACCGTATCACAGGCATTAGCTATATAAATGTTTTTTAAGCCTCCAGTTGGGATGTCAGAACAATTTAATCCTAATCCATCCAATTCTAATGTGGTTATACAGCCCATCTTATACTATTGCTTTAACTTTTGTTAATAATGTAGTCCAAGTAGTTGCGTCAATTAAACGTGCTAGGTTAGTTTCCTCACCTGTAAATTTAATATCATAACTGTTTTTCTCAGACCTTCCTGCGCCAGACTTACCATTAACCTCTGCACCTTGCATACCAAAATCAAGACCCAATGCGTGTCTGTCTCCTGATGCTGTTTCGATGAAGATAACTAAATCTTGTCCTGAGCTAGAAAGCACTTCTAATGCATTTCTTTTATTTAAAGTCATTTTAGGGAACTCTAACATTACCGTAGGTACTGCTGTTACTATTTGACTATCGTCTACTGTTTTCTCGTCAGTAAAATTACTATATCCATCCTTAGAGTTAAACTCTAAATCTACAACTTTATTAGCTGCGATTGTTACTGCGGTTACTTCACCATCAACTTCCGTAAAAGCTGTAAGGTCTTCGTACTTCATAACAAGAACTTGGGTAAGTCCACCAACTGGCACATCACTACAATCTAATGTAACGTCTGCGTTGATTATTCCTAAATCACAAGGCATATCTTTTATGTTTTATTAATTACTAATTACAATTCTTTTGCTATCAACATAGCTTCCTTTAAATGCGATTCCAGTAGTTATATAACTCTTGTTTTCCCATTCTTTAACTATTACACTAATCTTACCAATATCCATTGAATCATCAATAACCATTAAGTCATTTCTGCTAGATTTAGCTAACATAGCATTTCCTGATAATGATTTGTTTGCTACTATATTAAAACCACCAACCATAACACCGAAAGAAGCCACTTTCTCTCCTAAATGTTCGTTAAGTAATTTAAAAGCTTCAGCAGAAACCTCAATACCATAATACTCTCTTGAATACTTGTCTAAAGCATCTGCTAAGAAATCAGCAGGTAAGCCATTAACAAATTCAGTCACAGTAGCATAAGTAAGAGCTGCGGTAGTAATACCACCAGACAAAGTTATTTTTGTTACTCCTGCATCAGCAGTAGCTTCAGCTATTACATCTGCATGAAACTGAGTGCGAATTTCGTCACCCATTTGTTCCGATAAATAAGGTATAAGAGCATCGATGTAAACATCTTCTTCTTTACTATATTTATTAGCGAAAGCTGATAACCAAGTTCTTTTTAAATCACAGTGAGATATAGGAAATGATAAATTGTAATAGTTAAGTTCAATTTCTTTTGCTGTAAGCGCAGAAGGATTATCGTCTAAGACGCAATCTGATGCCTTAAGCAATGTGCCTGTAATACTAATATCATTTACAGTAGACTGTCCTGCTACACTATCCATTATTCTAACGCCTTGTAACCAGCTGTAAGAATTACGTATGTGTCTCATTAAGCTTGAATCTGTGTCTTGATACTTTAAACTAGCTATTGTTAAACTCATTCTATTATATTTTTTAAAGAGCAACTCCACCGCCATTAATTAAAATGTGGTGGATAGGCTCTGTGTTATTATTACTACTTTATACTGCTGCTGTATACTCAACAATCAATTCAGATTTCTTATATCCAAAACCGATAGTGAATTGTCCCCAAAAATAATCAGAAGATAATTCTTCGATATATTTAGTTTGGATAGCTTTAACATCTGCGATATCATCAACAACTGTTACGAAGTTATCTAAAGGAGCTAAAACTACTCTGTCAGCTGCTTGGTTAACATCTAAATAGATAGGAATTCCCATATATTTCATTGGTAATGCTCCAGCCTCAATTTGCGCTCTCTCATTGAAAGTCATGTTGTTAGTTAAAGCAATATGAGCTGCTTGATAAGCTTCATAAGATAAAACATAAGATAATCCAATGTTTTGGTCTGTAGCTACTCCATTAACGCTAAAGTTAGATAAATACATTTCTTCAGTCATTAACTTGAAAACAAGTTGTAACTCAGATAATACATCTGCTGCATCAATTAATTTAGCTGCACTTCCTGCTGCACCTGTAGTTTTATTCACGTTTGCATCAGCTGCGATTTGAGCAGTGATTTCAGTGTGAGCTAAAGTTCCAATATGCTTAGAAGCTAATTTAGAGAAATAATCGAATACCCAGTCTTTAAAGTCTGAATCCATAGTCTCTTGGTTGTTCTGACCTTGCTTTAACATTAAACTTCTGTAAGAACGTTGTAAAGCTGTCTTACAATTTTTAAATGCCCATTTGTAATTCTTAGTTACAAATTCTTTCTCATCAATAGATACTACTGATTGAGGGTCAAATACACATAAATCTGTACCCCAAGTTAAAGAACCTGCGAATACTGGAATTTGTTGTTTATCTTTAACACCATCAAATAATGAAAAGTGTTCTTGAATTCCTGCACTGATAATAGTTTGTGCGATAAATTCAGATTCGGTTCTGTTACCGTATTCTAATGCTGCAATAGTTACTGCCATTTTGTTTATTTTTAAATATTATTGTTTTACTAATTAAAATTTACTTAACCAGTTTTTACTTGCTACTCCTTTATCAGCGATAGCTTTAGATAAATTAATTTCAAACTTTTTAATTCCTGTTGCTTTTAATGCTGCAAATGCTTCTTTGTCTGCTTCAAACTGAGTTTGTAACAAAGCTAATTCAGCTTCTTTTTCTTCTAAAGACGCTTTAGATAACATAATGTTCTCCATAGTTTCTTTAACTGCTGCAAATTCTGCGCTTAGGCTTTCAATAGATTCTTTTGTGCTTAATTCTACATTTACTGTCTCTAAAACAACACCATCAACCACACTGTAGTTAATAGACTCATAACTGAAAGCTCCTGAGTATGCCTCTGGCAAACCTGCTTCATTTTCAGTAACTAAGTAAGTGTTCTTTTTTAAGTCAGAATTGAAATGTAATTTAACACCGTTTACTTCCACACTATTTGTGAATACGTCTGTAATGTTCATTTTTACTTCTTTTTTAGGTTCTTCCTCTTTGTTAAATAATAATTCATTTTTCTCTACGATTGATGCATCTAACTCTATGCTAAATCCATTCAATCCACTTTCCTTAATCTCGTTCCAGATTAATTCATTGTTTACTTTTACTTTCATAAATGATGTTCCGATAGGCTCTTCGATTCCAAAGTCAATAGACTTATCATTTTCCGTTTCCTTAATCCAAACTTCTTGAACATCAATATCTCCTTCATTTGCGTCATGCTTATGTTGAATAGTAAATAACCCAGCAGTTCCAGATTTAATCATCTTGCTTGTTAATTCTCTAATCGTATCAGCAGTAAAGTTGACCCAAAATTTAAATCCATCAATATTTCTGTAGATTAACTTATCTGGAATCATTATTGCTCCAATAAGTTCTCTTTTTTCTTCACTTGCAAAAGTAAATTGAGGTTTATCCTCATTGAAATGGAGAAATTGAGATTCCATAGCTGGTAACGTAACTAAAGACGTTGCTTTGATTCCAATATCATCCTTTCCAAGTGTTATGTCATAAACATCTAATCCGTTGTATTTCATAATTCTTATTTATATTAATATACTCATTATAACACTTAACCTAATAATTCAAATACCATACTAGTTTTTGTCTTTCTACCTCTAGAGGTTAATTTCCTCTTAGAAAGTGAAGCGCGCTTCTTTGAAGGGTAAACAGATGCACCACTAAAGCCTAAAGGAAAACTTCCGTTCCATAAACCTGAATAAGCGTATTGCTCTGTATTACAAGACTTCAAAATATATCCTGTACTGTATAAAATATCAGATAAAGCTCCATCCTCAACTCTCCTGATTGGCGTTAGAACTAATTCACCTTTTACTTCCGTATTGTAAACTGTTCTAGCATAACCATAGTTAGCTATAGTAACTTCTTCTTTATAATTCGCAACAAGAAAACCATTCTCTACATTATAATCTGATTTAAAAAATAATACATTTTGTATTTCTCCTCCAAGGTATGTTTGAACATCTGGATGAAGCCATGCACTAGTTTCAAATGTAATTGTGAATTGATTTCCTGCTGCGTTAATTGAATCAACAACACCTACACCAAATCCAAAAGCAGCATAATCATCAACTTGAACTTGATTTAAAGCAATGTCTACATCGCTAGGCAATGTCATTGTATATCTAAGTCCAGTTCCTTCAATTATTTCTACTATAGAGACTGTGTAAGCCTCGTAGACTGGGGAGTGGTATATATCTACACTACTCCCTATTCTAAATCTATTATTCCTAATTGGTTCCATTTATTTTTTATTTATTTATAATATCGCATATCGGAATATGGAATATAATTAAGGACATATTACTAAATCACTAACAGTGCCACTTATAACCTCTATAACCGTTCCGTTTCCTGTCATCTTGTAAAATCCATTTAATACCGATAAAGTAAACGCTTCGTTTCCACGAACTTTATCTCCAATAATTGGATAAACACCTGCTCCATTGTGCCAGAAACTTGACGATGATGTTTCGGTGCTTGAACAAGCATTAGATTCACTTTGATAATTATTACTTACATCAAAAGATGTAGAAACAATACCTGCCCATGTTGCTTGACTTATAGTTGATTCACCAGATGTTTCAACACCAAAAATAACATAAGAAACACCCATTACATAAGTTTGACCAGGAGTTAATCCTGTAAATTCATAACTAGCAGTTGTAGTGTTTATTGTTGTTTCAAGTTCGCCATCTAATGTTATCTCGTATTTATCAACTAATGGATTTATTGAAGCATCCCATGAGAACGCTATTTCAGTCGTAGTTACAGAATTAAAAACTATTTGAAGATTAGTAGGATTACCAAGTATAGTACTAAGTGTAACTTCTTCATATATCCAGTTAATACCGCTTTCATTTCCATCTACATCAATTGCAGATACACCAAAGTGATGAAAGTCACCAACAACCATACCAGTAAACTGATGAGATAATGTAGATATGTTAGTATTAGTAGAAACTAAGTTTCCATCTAAATACATCTTATAAGCAACAACAGCTACGTCATCCGTAGATGCGTCCCATGATGTTGTTATACTTCCGATATCAACTATATCTATAACATGATTTAAAGGCATTGTAGGCGTTCCATTTCTTTCCCATATCTTCTTTTTAATTAATTTAACGCTTGTCATTCCACCTTTCTTATTAGATAATGGATAGCTATTTAATCCTTGATACTCCCATTCCTCTCCTTTATATAGTAAGGTTGGAAAATCCATTAATAGTTTTAATGTAGCTTCTGAAACGTATAAATCTGGAGACAGTATAACTGACTCGTCATTAACTCTATCCATTATGTTCTGGAACCAAGTTTGCATATATAAATTCCTAGGCTCTATAGGAGCTTTATCATCTACAAAGCTAATTAAGTTAAATCCAGTATCATGTAAAGATACAGCTTTTAAATATGTTGTAAATGCTACGCTTCTAAAAGAATTATAAAAAGCAGCATCTAGCTGAGGTTGTATAAAATCATCATCATAATTATATGTACTCAAAGAACATTCGTTGATTGGGAACCATAAATTATTTTGTTCGTTTTTAAGAAATGTAAACACTGGTTTCAATGCAGATGCAGCTTCTTGTTTTCTATCAGATACTCCAAAGTGATTGGAACTTAATCCTGTTGCTAATACTCCAAAAGCACTATTATCATATTCATCTCTAAACATTTTATCATTAACAATAGAACTAGTAAAGCTCATTGTAACCTCATCTCTTTTTACGTCAGACACAATATTGTTATCTAATCTATTAAAATCTACATCGTAAAATGAAGGATTAGTGTCTTTTATATTGACAATACCTATTTCATTATCTGTAAATTCAACAGCAACTCCTGTATCTGTTAAATGGTCTATATTATAAGAAACACCTGATAATCTATTTTCATTAGTATCTAAATGTATAACTCCATCACTTGTAGAATAAAATTTCAAATTAAATCTTTGAGAAATCATTTTTACAACATCTATTAACTTATAATCCTTAACAGACTTCATGCTTTCAACCATATCTATTACAGCTGCGTTCATTACAGTTTCGTTAGAGTAAGTTCCAGATATAAATCCAGTAGGCATATTTGTTGCCTCTGTAAACTCCATCTCTATATTGACAGGAAAAATATACTGAGAACCTTGTGGGTCATTTGCTGGAGTTACACCCCAATCGTATTTAGCCTCAACCATTTCGATATCTTCCCATCCACTAACCTCTGCATCTATGAAACTATGTTTAATATAACCTTGACTTATTTCTGTCCTTACATTAAATGATGTAGGAGAATTAGCTAATTCAAACCAGTTGTACCACTCAGCATCTATAGTTACAGTAGCTCCTAATCTAGGTACTATTATAAATGTAATATTTATTGCTTTATTAGCTTGTAAATCAACTAACAATTCAGTAGAATCATCAAAATCAATGTCAAATTTAAGACCACCTCTATATTCATCAGTTATTGAGTTAGAAGAACCGTATAAATCAGCATCAGTAATACCAACATAAGTAGCAGTTCCGCAAATAACAGATTCATTTACATTGTAAGAATCACCTGTATTAGTCCAACCTGTCTCATACCAATAACCTGCAATAGGCTCCATACTATCAGATATAACCATTCTAACATCCATATCAGGAACAGTTATTCCAGACATTAATGCATGTGGATATAAAGTGTTTAATGCTGGAGTCTCTATAGATATAAAACCTATATTTACAGGAGAAGCTTCTCTATTAAATTGATTTATATGGAAAAATACATTATCTGTATTAGTTGCTATGTTAGATAAAGTTATTTTAGCTTTACCGTCAACTGTAGAACAAAAAGAACCTGCTGTTGCATTATTTTCTTCTGCTCTTATTGCTATAAATTCTTCATTAGTAAGTGGGCTTGTATTTTCATATTTATCACTTATTCTATCGTAGTTAAACTTCATTGGTTGAGCTGATAAATCAGTAACCATAAAGTTATCTGGAGTTAAAGATGGTGATGAAGGGAATTGATTAGGTACTCCTGCTAATCTCGCTTGAGTAACAAGAGGTGTTCTACCTATACCTGTAAACCTGCAATCAGACGACCATATATAGTCATCACTTGTCATAGGTACCATAGGTAAAGTCAATCCTAATTCATTTGCTTTAATTCCTGGATATAGTTCATTGTCTAATTTTAAAAAATCAGATTGAACATCTATTCCAACAAATGAAAATATATTTTCTATTAATTTCCATAAAGTAAATGTAGGTTGTAATTGACTCAATTTTCTCATTGGGTCATAAGCAAACATAACATTTTTATTATTAAAATTATAAAAAGGAAATGTAAACATCTCATCTAAAGAAGTATTCGTTGAATTAGAAGCACCGTAAATCCATGTGTCATTAGTTAAATCTACATATCTTCTTTGAGTGTTATTAGCATCTTCAAAAAAGTCTGACATCTTCCATTTATTAAGTTCTTTCAAAGCATTAGATATAATATCTATTACTGAAATCTCTATATAAGGTTGTAGAACACCTATTTGTTGACCCTCAATACTTGCTATAAAATCAAAAGCAATTAATCCGTTAGAATAAAACATCTTTCCATCTACATCTCTAGATACTGGATAATTAGCATCAATAGGTAATCCACAAAGAATTCTATTATTTGGAGTAGTTGGTATCTTAAATTTATTTGTATAAGGTATTTTTCTTCCAGCAAGACTTTTGTAATCTTCAAATTGATGATTATACGTAACCTCAAAGTCTTCAAAAACATCTAGGGGTTTGTATACAAATACCCCTGGTGATGTTTCTTTTTTTAGTTGTAATATCATATTTATCTCTTTAATTATAATATACTCATTATATTAGTAACTAGTCTTTTTAGATAATGCATTACGCTCACTTTCAGATTTTTCTAAATCTTGAGTAGTAACAAATGCTCTTACAGGTTTATTTAAAGCTTCTAATAAAGCTTCGTTTATAGAACTGTTAGTGCTTTCTAAATTATCAGCAACTGTTCCACCTGTAGCAAACTTACGTTTACCTGTTCTAGTTTTACCATTTATTCTTTCTAATTCAGCTAAGTTATTTTTAGCAGATTCTTTATTTACAATAAATTCACCACCTTCCATTTCATAACCTCCGTTACCTCTAACTGTAAATGGAACACCGCCTTCAGCATGAGAAGCACCATGAACCATACCACCATCAGCAAACTTTTTAGGTACAAACTTTCTTTGACTAATACCTTTAACGTTCATCGCTGTAGAAGCTGCAATAGCTGCAGTACTTATACCTGCAAATATACCTGCCGCAATTGGGTTAGGTGAATTAGCAAATGCCATTGCAATAGCTTGTGCTGTAGAACTAATACCTGTAAAGATAGCTGTCTGCATGTCGATTTTCTTTTGAGCATCAAACATCTTTTTAGCTACTTTATTCTCTTTCTGTATCTTTCTTTTATCAGCTCTTTCTTTAGCAGCAGCAGCATCATCTTGAGAGATTATACCTGCATTAAGTGCGCTATCTAAAATACCTAATTCAGCTTCATGTCTACCTTGTATAATAGCTAATTCAGCATCTGCTTGTTGTTGCATAACAACTAACCTAGCTTCACCTGCTTGAGTTATTAATCCAGTAATCTCATCAAAAGCACCTATACTGGCACCAAGATAATCAAAATCTTCATTATCTTTTTTATTACCAGTTTTTAAAGCATTTTGTTCTGCTGTTTGACTCTTAGAAATAGTTCCTTCTTTTTTACTGAAAAGTTCTTTCTTAGAACTAATATCTATAGGGTTTTTACCTCGAATAATTAATCTTTCGTTTTCAAACTCAAGTGAGATTATCTCAGCTTCTAAATCATTAAAGAATTTATTTATATCTTTAAGTTCTCCTGCATAATAAGCTCTAGTATCCTTATTCATTTCATCCATTATAGCTTTACGACCTTTAGCATCACCTCTATCTAAACCTTTCAGTTTATTATTAAGTGTAGCCATTTTTAAAGCGTATTTTTGCTTATCGTTAAACTCAGCTTCGTATCTGCTTTGTTTAGATGAATTATCTCTTAAATCATACTTATCTTGATTCTTTTCTCCAGTTGCAGCGTCTTTAGTTTGACTAGTTGCTACAGAAGTCATGTTTCTGTCAAAAGCATCTTTTTGAGTAGGATTCCTTTTAATATAATTAGCCCTAGCGTCTTCTTGTCTTTTTAAATACTTTTCATATAGATTATTAAGCTCATCCCTGTATATTTGTTCAAGATGTATCAAGTCATCATTAATACGATTCTTTTTTACTGGGTCGTCTTCATTTCTATATTGTATCTCTAGTTTATTCTTATCAATATCGTATCTAGAATCCATTTCTGCATTTCTTTCAAAACGCTCAACTCTATCTGTCTTCTTTCTACCTTTTTTATCACATACAATTCCCATTGAAGCAGCTGCTAATGGAAACTTTTCACATAGCTCATTAGCTACTGAATCCATGTCATCTATTCCTTTTTGAATTTGTTTCTTATTACTAGCTAAAGAATCTGTTGTAAATTTAATAGAACCTTTATTTATTTCTTTTAAAGATTGTATCTTTTTCAGGTATTGGCTTTTCAATACGTTAACTAAAGTGTCAGTACCTCCTTTTCTTAATCCTCCTTCAGTTCCATCAGCTTCAGCTTGTAATAAACGCTTTTGTTGACTTGCAAAGTTTTTCATTAAGAATTCATACTGTTTTTCAGTAACTGTTCCGTATTCCTTTAATTTAGCTAAACCAATTTTAAATTGAGCTTCAGTTCCAAATATAGTATCTATAAAATCATTTGATTTATCAGTACCTCTATATGACTGAGTCTTCTCTATAGCATTATTAATCTCCTTAGAAAATAATATAGCTAATTTCTCAGCA
>TARA_R110000803_G_scaffold20986_1_pt1 | contig 11550 bp, 17 predicted proteins | sample TARA_R110000803 | Tara Oceans TARA_R110000803 (sample SAMEA4397772) | marine metagenome | biome: Polar Biome; feature: [SRF] surface water layer (ENVO:00010504); material: water (ENVO:00002006), including particulate matter (ENVO:01000060) such as... | depth 5 m | reverse complement strand
ATGGATGTGCTAGAGCGTGACGTTGGTACGATTAAGCGAGAAGTCGGATCAATTAAATCAAATCTAAAGAAAGCGAAGAGTGCTTAGATATGCCTAAGAAACACCACCTTAAAAAGCATGACACAAAAGCAAGGAGATGGAGCCGAAGCTCAAGCAAAAACTGGCTTGAAAAGAATCGGTCACTACACAATTTAAGACAGAGACAAAGAGATACTGTGTCTGGCCTCCTCATTAGGAGACAACTAGAAAAGCGGTATCCACCAACACTATTAGAGGCAATCGAACGATGGGTACCAATCCTGGAACTTCTCGAACCTCAAGGAGTAGACGATGGCAAAGACGAAGGAAGTATCTAACAAAGCAATAGAAGCTATTCGCAATGGTTCTCTAGAAGAGGCTGCTAAGAATATGGCAATAGCCTTGGTAGAAACCTTTGAAGAGGAAGGATACCAATCATCTACGATGAAGGATCTAATCTCATTGATGGTTCTATTGCGTGGTTTCCAGCAAGATAGTCAGACAGGTGCAGGTGAGAACGCCGTCGATGACTGGATATTAACTGTTGAAAAGAGAAACAAATGAGTCTTGGGTCTATTCTCAGATCAAGCCAAGACTTTACAGATCGTCTGTGCATTGTAGATAAGAAGAGTAACCTTGTAAAGTTTGGCTCCGTTAAGACCGTTGAGCAGCGCAAGCTTATAGATATGCTAGATTCTCATAAGCGTGTAGCAATAGTGAAGGCGCGACAACTAGGTGCAACTACAGCTGTACGATCACATTGTTTCCATGAGGTTTACACTAGCCCAAAGCCAGTGCGTTCTGCTTGCATCAGTAACAAGAGCCGTTCAGCAGAGGCTTTACTTCGTATGGATAGGACGTTCTATAAGAACCTACCTGGCAAACTCAAGCGTCCTATGAGTGATGATAAGGCTATGGGTTACTCATACTCAAGTACAGGTGCAGGTGCGTTAGCGTTCTCTGCTAAGTCAGACTCACAGGATCGTGGTTATACTTTCTCGTCTATTCACATGAGCGAGTTTGCCTTCTTCGATCATGCGGCAGAAGTTCTGGCTTCATGGGAAGCAACGGCAGATGAGGGTCGCATCATCATTGAGAGTACGCCAAACCATTACGGTGATGAGCTGCACAATATAGCACTAGACTCCATGTACAACGATTCATGGAAAGTAATTATGATGCCCTGGTTCACCTTTCCGTCATATAGAAAGGAGCTTCCTAAAGGTGGCTTTGAGATGGACGCAGCAGAGATAGCCTTGATGCAAGACTGTAGCCTAACTCCAGAGCAGATATTCTGGAGGCGTTGTAAAATAGAGACAATGAAGTCAGAATCTTTATTTAGACATGAGTACCCTATTACGATTGAAGAGGCTTACTCGCTATCAGAGGCCAACTTCTTTACCGAGGAAGAGGTTGGACAGGTAGAGATTATAGAATGTAAACCATCATACAAGCAGATCTTGAGCCCTATCAATAAGGAAAGTGCATACTGTATCGGAGTTGATACGGCTGGTGGTGTTGGTAAGGATTACTCTGTGGCTATGGCAGTCGAGAAGGGTAGCAACATACCCACTGTGTGTATATCATCGAACTCCGTACCTATTAGAAAGTTTGCTGAAGATGTAATCAGACTCTCTGAAGAGTTGAATGGTTGTCTGGTATTCTTTGAAGAGAACAATCATGGTCACGCGTTGAAAGAGATCTTCAATTCTCTAGGCTTCAACAACTATCAAGCGTTCCAAACCACGATGCGCAGCAAGATCTCACTCTATGATATGCTTCGTTCTTATATCCATGAGGATCTATTGCCTATGTTAGATCGCGCTACATTTACAGAGATGCGCAACCTGGTACGATCTGAAAAGGGTCTAGCTCCAGAGCATCCACCAAACGGACATGACGATAGAGTGATTGCTTTGATGTTAGCACTTAGAGGCTTGCGTGATGTTAGTAGACCGAAACGATTCATTGATCCACGCATAAGAGACTTGCAACGTGCCAAACGTCCAAGCCAACAACTAACAAATCCATTATTTAATAATCGGAGATAGCCGTGAAAATACAAGACATTAGAACTATTATCGGAGCGCATAATACATACTGGGACAGTAGATCGGCAGAGATGCGAGCCTTTTCTAACGTCTATAAGGCACAGATGTTTGGAGATAAGACTGGTCGTATGAGAGATGAGTTTGTTACTATCGAAACATCAGACGCATACGGAGTTGTCGAGTCTACAATAGCAAGCCTATTTCCAAAGGCTCCATCAGTAGTGGTTGGTGCAGATGCACAAAATCTTGGTGAACCAGAAATAGCACAAGCAGTAATCAATCAATTCTTATTTGATAAGGCTATACAGGTTGAGACAGCACTTCGGTATGCACTAATATTTCCGTGTGCCTTTTTTAAGGTAGGTCTACAGGATCGTGAGTCTGCACTAGATTCTATTAATATGAAGGCTGTTAAGCCCTGGGACATTCTATTAGATATGGATGCCGAACAATGGGACGATCAGCGGTTTGTTGGTCATAGGTATTACCTACCATTCTCTCAAGCTAAAGAGCAGTTCGGTAGTAAGCAAGGATGGAACGCTGGCGTAAAGGCTGACTTCCTAGAGGCTGGTAAGAAGCGTAGGTCTACTGAATCCTCTGCTCCAGAAGAGGTGTCGGAGGCTTTACAGTACATAGAAGTCTGGGAGATCTACGACCTACTTGAAGATGAGATGTGTTTCTATAGTCCGAATCTATCTACATCAGAAGGTATCATAGAGAAACATAAGATTATATTCCGCAAGGGTGACGGCTCCCCACTTGCACCGATTGTTCCATTGTACCTAGCGCACGATGTTCATACACCATTACGAGGTATGTCTACTGTTGGCCGTCAGTACGATGCTTTCTTTGAGATCAACAACTTACGGACTGTTTGGGCAAACGGTGTGCGTCGTGACGTTCGTATGTATGTTGCACGTAAAGGTATCCTTGATGAGGAGAGTAAGGCAATACTCGCAGAGAACAGGGATATGTCTGTCGTTGAACTAGATATTCCACCAGACCAGTCACCCAACACAGCTCTATCTCCAATGGCTAAGATCCCCTACTCTTCTGATCACTCGATCTATAAAGCAGAGATTAGGTCAGACCTAGACCGTGGTTCATTGATGGCACCGTTCACCCGTGGACAGGCGACAATGGCTACCGCTACAGAGATTAGTGCAATGGCTGAGTACACCGCATCCGAGATTGGCAAGCAAGCCAAGGGTCGTGATGAAGCGTTGCGCATGGTTGCAGAAGTGTATCTATCTTTGCTTACACATCTTCTTGAAACTAAGCCTGGTGGCGATACTAAAGAAGTTGTTGTTCTAAATAAGAAACCTATGGTTTTAATACCAGAGCATTTCAATGCTAAGTTTAAGATTGTTTCAGCAGATGGTTCATCCACTCCAATAAGCGGAGCCATCCAGAAACAACAACTAACAGAGTTGGCACCCATGTTAATCCAACTAGGTGTTCCACAGGAAGCAATATTAGAAGAGTTGGTTAATGCTTATAACCTACCAGATAAGTTTATTGTAGCCGCAAAGGAAGCTGCTCAAGCACAGCAAGATGCTGAGGCTGCGGCACAACAGGCACAACAGACTCAACAGATGCCAAACCCAGAAGAGGGTGCAGGTGGTATTCCTGTAGGTGGTGGAGCAATCGCTGCTGGTATTCGTGGTGGTCAACTACCAGGGGGAATGTAGATGCCGCTTGCAGATTACGTTTGTCCTCCTTGTCGTCTTGTTACTGAGGAACTGGTTAATCGACCTATACCCCAGTACGTACCATGCGAGAAGTGTGGGCAACACGCGTATAAGAAACCTGCTGTTGTTGCACGAACTGATCACTCCTGGGGCGACAGTCATGGATACTATGATCGTGGGCTGAAAGCCTATGTGAATAATAGACAAGAGCGTGACCGTCTTATGGAGGCTAAGGGTCTAGTGGGTGAAGAAGATGTAGGTAAACACTTCGCCGCAGATGCTATGGAGAAATCAGATGCGTACAATGCAAAACTTGATAAGAACGCTGACGATATGTTCGATGCTTTCAGTAAATGTAGATCCATCAAAGATCAAGAAAGAGCATGGGAAAAGTTAGTACCTGCTGAAGAAGTATTTAATGGAACTTATAAATCACCAATAGAATAGGAGAATAGAATGGCACTAACACCAGAACAAGAACAAATGGCAGAAGAAGGTATCCCACCACAAATGGCTGACTACGAACAAGTAGTCAGAGATGCGATGCCAGAAATGCCAGAACCACCAGTAGGTACTTATAGTAAGCCACGTCTTAGTGCGTTCCTAAAGGCTATCAATGATTGTGGTGCTACAGGTGGCGTTCCTCCTATCGAGATGGAGGTAGTAGATGTTCGCAAACAGCCACTACCAATCGAGATCTTTCAAGGATATATGGCTTGCCAGGGTATTAAAGACGCATTTATTACAGCAATACCAGAAGCACAATTACCAGAAATGCCTGAGTCTATAGATCTAATAGACGATGCTTCTCTTGCTCAGGCTACAAGCGGAATCAAATCTTTAATTTCTGATCGTGAATATAAGAAATGGGTACGTGAATCAGAAACACCAGAGCCAGCAGCTGAAGAAGAAGCCTTTTTTGAAGCACCAATAGAAGAAGAAGTATCACCAGAGGCGGCAACAGAACTTGCTGCCTTGCTATAAGAGGTAAACAATGACCACAGATGTGAACCCTGCACAGGCAACTCCATCCGAAACCCCACAGACAACACCCTCAGAGGCCGCTAGTCCAACACCAGCGGTTGAAGTGAGTGCTGACAAGGCTGATCCTACACAGGCAGCAGAAGGGGCAACAGAAGACAAGACACCAGATATGTCTCTTGATCAGATACTTGACCTTCATTTGAAAGGTGAAGCATTTGAGACTGAGAACCATAAAGGCATTGACTATGCCAAGACTATCGAGGCTCTTCCAGAAGATGCTAAGAAGTTAATCCAGAATCTACGGTCTGACTATAGCCGTAAGACTGGTGAGATTAGTAAGGCTAAGAGGCTACTAGAGATGCGAGAGCAAACTCTATTGTCATCTAATACTGAAGAGAAGCTGAAGGCTGCATCTAATCTTCCAGAAGATCTTGATCTCTACAGTCCAGATGGATTGAAGAAGTACATCGAGGCGAAAGCTGCCGAACAGTTACAGTCCTTACTTAAACCTGCCAGGGATAAGATGGCAGTTGATATGAGGAGAAATCAAGTTGATGAGTTTAAGAAGCAACATACAGACTTTGATTCGCACAAGGTTGAGATTACTAAACTCGTAGTGAAGGGCATGAAGATAGAAGATGCGTACTTCTTATTGAAAGGTCGTGCTTCACAGTCAGAGCAGAGTAAAATCAATCAAGAGTTAGAGGCATATAAAAAAGGTGCGCGAGAGGCTGGCTTCAAGGTTACCACTGGACGCAACACAATAACAACAAAGCCAAAGTTTGGTTCCGCTTGGGAAGCATATGAATGGCGCAAGAAACAGGCTGTAAAGTCTTAGGAGTTTGAGATGAATATAAGTAACGTAACAGATTTAGTGACACTGGTAGTCGATCTAGTCAAAGCCGCAGAGATTCTATGGTCTGGCTATGCTGGTGCTGGTGAAGATAAGAAGGCATGGGTAGTGACCACCATCAATACTGCTGTTAATATTCCATATCTACCAGAGGCAATAGAAGAACAAATTATTTCTATCTGTGTAGACATGGTGGTTGAGTTAACTATCAACCGTGACTAGACACACGGTCCACAAGATCGTCAAATAAGGGAAGCCCTCGGAGCCAATGGTTCTGGGGGCTTATGCTTTTCCTTCCTGCCATACATTAACAGAGGTAAGCAGTCTAAACATTACCTGTCCGTCTGGTGTTAGGCTTAGATCTTCTGTGTTCTCTATCAATCCTTTATGCGCCAACGTATAGGAACACTTCTTTACCTCGCTAAAGTCTAGCCCTGTCTCTCTTGCTATTGTTTTCATATCTACTGGATTGTCTTGTTTCCCAAGATGCCGTATGATTAATCGCTGTCTACAACCAAGTTGTTTCATAGAATGAATCTACCTTATGAGGATAAAATGTTTAGCCGTTACTTTAGCAAGCATGAGTTTGAGCGCAGTCAGACTGCGGATAGATTGCGGATAGATAACTCTCTTACTCCATCTGCTACCAGTAACCTGCAATACCTGGTGGACAAGGTTCTTCAACCTCTTCGTCAGTCTTTAATGCAGCCTATTAGGATAACCTCTGGATTCCGTTGTCCAGAATTAAACATCGCAATACGTGGGTCGTCTACCTCTCAGCACATGAGGGGAGAAGCAGCAGACATTAAGGTCGCTGGTTATTCAGCAGAAGAGTTAGCCAATCACATTGTGTACTCTGGTGTCCCGTTCGACCAACTAATCTGGTACGACGTACAGCGTGGTGGCCATGTTCATATTGCTTTGTCTAAGCCAGTCGATTCCAGACAGGTGCTTCATGCTCCTAAGTCTGGTGGATACGTACACTGGTCTGTAAAATAAAATGGGAAGGCGCCCACAACAAACGCCTTCCCGTGCATTGACCATGCTCACGCTACTTAGCGGTTTGCTTTGGTTCTGGCAACTTTGTTGCAGCTGCTTGTATTTCGCCGCGTTTCGCTGAACCGTACAGTTCACGTAGTTTAATGATCTCGTCCAGGCACCACTCTTCTACAGGCATAGAGACATGAGCCTCTAGTGATTCCCGTGTCCACCCAAGTACACCGAACGCTTTGATTGTACTGTCGCGTACTTCGTCCAGTGACTTGTTGCCTAACGCTTGGTTAGATGCTGCATCTTTCGCTGCACGTAACGCAGTGTTCACCATCCACGCAGGGAGTATGCGCAGTATGCAATTACGGATAGCCTTGCTCTGTGCTACCTGCATCTGGAGAGAATCCCAACGATCACGCTCTTCATCTTTCGCAGCAAACTTTCCTTTCGCTGCTCGACGATTCATATAGAAGTCACGTTCTTCATAGACACCATTCACTAGGTCAATAGCCCTGGCACGTAGGTGGATACGACTTCCCTCGTCCTTGATAATATCGCATGATGTAGCCAGCGCACGATACTCGGTACGTAAAGCATTGGCGAGTGATACTGTCACACCCTCAATCTGCTTACCTCCCTGTCGCCATGAGTAGTATCCGTCACTACCTAATAGCTCACCCACTACCTTTGCCTTGCGCGATAGATCCTTCATGTCTCGCTGCATATTCATTGTCATAGCAACTGCATCGGCGTAACGTCCGATAGGATTTACCGTGACGTTCTCTGTCTTGATCATCTGTTGTTGTGGTTTAGCCCATTCATTTTCAAATGTGTCTGGGAGTTTGAATGTATCTTCTTTCATTTGGTACCTCTCTTGTGGTTAATTCTACCTGTCTTGCTCTTGGTCAATCTCCAGCCACCGCCTGTGAAGCCTCGGTCTGTACCGATAGTCTCACGTATGACGTTAGCCATTCTCTTCTTCTCACTTGTGTATTGTTTTGCTAGGTCGCAGACCTCACCGTAAAGTGTTGCTATGTCTGCTTCTTCATCGGTCGCTATTCTCATAACGATAGATTCATTTGCAGTCTGCTCGTTGAGCCAGATCCTGCATTGGTCGCTGTCATCTAGTGTAGGTGGGATCTTATTTATAACATGATCTGTCCACCATTCCATACATCGGTCAATAAGTGTCCGTTCTCTAACAGGGTCGCGTCGTATGTTATAGAGCATGAACTTCTCGCTGATCGTTAGGTACACTGCGACACACCATCGGTCGGCTCCGCACACTGCCATCTGCCAATCCACCTGGTGCCGTACCTTCTCTGGTATCTGATCAGTACCCTCTATGCCCCAGCCGTCATTGGTTCGGTAGGTCTTTATCTCTAGCCCTACTCTGAATCCATCGGGTGTTACCATGATAAAGTCTGGCGTACATCTCAAGATGGGGTTGGTCTTATGGACTATCTGTTCCGCATCTTGCAGGGTGACACCAAGTTCATCGGCTGCCCACTTACCGACACCTCTCTCCAGGTACCGTCCACGCCTCATAGCATTGTTGTCTGCGCCATCGTCTTGCCCTATCTTAGAGAGCCAAGCCCTCCAGACCCAAGCACCAGTCATGATAGCAGGTGCATCGGAACTACCGATACCCTTACGCCTCCAGTCTAACCACTCTTCTCTTTCAGTCATCGCTGCTCCCTTTCTTTAGACCGTATCCATCTTTGTACCAGCCACTTCCTTTGAGAACGAATGAACCCTGGCTCACCAGCTTCTCAACAGGAGACTTACATTGTGGACACGTTGGTTGTTGTTCGTCCAACTTCATAAGTTTCTGGAACTTATAGGCACAGTACGTGCATTGGTATTCGTAGATAGGCACTACTCTTGTAGACAAGACAGTTTGTTAATTGCCGATGTGCTTCCGTTAAGACTGAAGGCAGCAGTAGTCTGTGACCCTTGGTAGTCGCTTACTCCTACATATAATTTTGATTCATTCTTTAACAAATCAATAAATGACGGGTGCATTTCCGTAGGCAAGAAAACAAGTTTACCATCAGTCCCCATACCCCAAGGCATGGTTATGGGTGCTTCCATAGTGTCGAAGCGAAAGGCTACATTCGTTGTTCCCGTGTTATGATAGCCACCCACACTGATAAATATATCCATTCCTCCACTCGTCTCGCAGCGCAGTATAACTACTTGATCGTAGCCAGAATTGGCTCCAACTACTACCTCACGCTGTGTGTTCGCTACCTCATCTTTGGTTACGCTATGCTTCCATGTTGTAGCCATTGCTGGTTCTGTCATCATTGCTAATAGTAAACTAATCATTTTGCTCTCTCTCTTCTTGGGTTAATTCTACTCTTCCACTGGTGGGTATCGTTTGATACCTCGCTTGGCACAGTCATCGTCTAGCCAATCAAGGCCACGTTGAATCATTACATACTGATCTCTGTCTATGTCAGTAATGAATTGGTATCGGTACAACTTGGCGACGATACGCTCAACAAACCGTTGGTTGAGTCCTAGCCTTCTGGCTACGTCCCTAGTCTTTAGTACGGGTGTGCGTCTGAATAGGCGCAGTGCTTGCCGTTGTCGCATACCAAAGTACGCTGGCATTTCTTCTAATAGATCCTGTGATGTGATAAGATTCCTTGCAGAGTTGAGCCTTCTCTTACCCTCTTCCGTTATCTTAATGACACGATCACCAGGATGATCATGGTCTGATACTATTACGAGTCCCTTCTTATGCAGTGACCTAAGAACATAGCCGTCGTTCTGATAGGTCAGACCTGCATGGCGCATCGTATCTGTTAGCCCTTGGTACCTTTTAGATAAAGACCTAAGTAATCTCTCTTGTCTCGATCCTAGTCGTAGTCTATGTTGCTTCATTCCATACCTCTTGTTTGAAAGTAGGCGCGACCTTTCGCTATCATGTCGGCCACGTTGAGAGCGTTGTCGCCCTCGCTTAGATGATCGGGGTTCACGCAGCACCTATTGTCACAGGAGTGCATGATGTATGTAGGCCAGAATCCGTACACTAGAAACCAAGAGACATGGTGTACTCTCTTCTGTCTACCGTCGATGGACATAACTCCATAGCCCTTGTGGTTGTATGCTCCCTGCCATTCAATGCAGCCTCGGTTCTCCATCAGTCGTGGGAAGAAACGTGGTGCAATAGGTTCTGATAAAAATCTGCCGTTAGATAATCGCATGGTCGTGCTCCTGTTGTGTTGACTTGAGTATCTTAACGAAGTAGAAACGATAAGGCAACTAAGTAATTCATAACATAGGATAGTAATTATGAGCAACACAGGTAAACTTATGAAGTTGGAGAGAGAGAGAGTAGGCTTGACCACTAGCGATGTCGCAGCAAAAATGGGATTCAGTAGGTCGGCTCTTACAAAGTGGGAGATCGGAACATCTTTACCACCAGTCGATGCTATTGAGCGTTGGGCTACTGCATTAAATGTAGAGAAGGAAATTCGCAGTGCTGTACTAACTCTACGCAAGTGGGAGAAGTTAGGTGGCAACTAAACCTGGTGCTACTGCATTAGAATTGGTTCGCATGGTTCGCTCACTTCCAGCTTCTATTGGTAGTGTGAAGTTCGATGCCGCATCTAGGTCTGTGCTGTTCGTCCTGGTATCACGAGGTGCTGGTGGACAGGGTAAATGTTTCCCTTCTCTTCAACGTCTATCACTGGAGAGCGGTGCGTCGATTCGTACAGTAATGCGTAGGTTGTCCGACCTTGAACAACTAAAGGTTATCACCCGTCGTAGAAGAGCAGACACGTCCACTGTCTATAGGATAAACCCCAATGTATTACGTAAGTTATCCACAGATTTATCCACACTGTCTCCATAACCTAGGTCAGTGTGACCTACCCCTAGGTCAGAGAGTCACCTACCCTAGGTCAGAGTGACCACCTATATGCAAACATAAATCCAAACTTATATACAAAGTAGTAGTGTCAAAGTTATCAACAAGTGGAAGTCATCGTTCTTCTCTACTGTTTATGATATATATATTTTATGAATTATTTTTCAGTAACATTAGACATAGCACCTATCCCGAAAGGTAGACCTCGCATGACAAGACGAGGACATACGTACACTCCAGCTCGAACGCGACAATGGGAGACTGCTGCAAGTCTTATTATACGTGCCTCTCTTGGGTCGTCAGAGCCTTTTGATATGCCAGTAAGGGTAACGGCCACCTTCATATGCGCTCGTCCAGTGAAGGCACACTCAGACGTAGGTGAGGAAAGGTATAGGAAACACACCCGTCCAGACTTAGATAACCTGGTCAAGGCGTTGTTGGATGCTGCGTCGAATGCGCAGGTATGGACAGACGACTCCAGGGTAACAGAGTTAGTCGCCTCTAAAGTCTACGGTAAAAAGGGAGAACGCCCACACATTATCTTTGAAGTAGAAGAGATGGAACGTGCCGTGGTTCATACAGTTTGAACCGTTGACACGCTCCATAGTCTCTCACTTTTTGCTGTTGAGTGGGTTGCTTCCCACAATTTCTCGCACCTTGCTCGCCGATACTATTACTGGCTTGTTCAGCTCAACAATTCTCTCGGCTGCTACCATCGCTATCTGTCTAACGAATGTAGTCCAGCCTAATTTCATACACTTGGCAGCTTCTTTTAGTACGACTATCTCCTGGCTCGATAGTCGGATTGCTATTGGTTTGCGTTGTTCTGGCATTAGAATATCCTGTATGTAGCGATTAAGTATGATGCTGTTGCCGCTGCTAGTAGTAGTATTGCAGCATCAAACGCACGTTTGTCTTGACTTGTTATTGTGAAGTAAAGACCGCGCAGTGCTATCGCTGCTGCGGTTAGAGTTAGGATAGATGATACAAACATCATTCGATCCCGTGGAAATCAGCGAGGCTGACAATGCCGTCTATGTTTAGCCAGGCATCGTAGCCGTGACCTCCGACGTTCCACCCGTC
>TARA_R110000803_G_scaffold38441_3_pt1 | contig 11553 bp, 19 predicted proteins | sample TARA_R110000803 | Tara Oceans TARA_R110000803 (sample SAMEA4397772) | marine metagenome | biome: Polar Biome; feature: [SRF] surface water layer (ENVO:00010504); material: water (ENVO:00002006), including particulate matter (ENVO:01000060) such as... | depth 5 m | reverse complement strand
AGGCTCTTGTTGAACCACTCACCAATTGTTTCTGTCGAGTGAGGAAAAGCTAAACCGCCTTCGTCACTAATGATTGTTGTTTGCTTTGAACCAGACTTGATTCGGAGCTTTGAGCCATCAACAGTGAGCGTTAAGTCTGCACTGTGGAACTTGAGGACACCGAGCAATCGGTCAATGTCTGGGATAGCAATATGTCCTGTTCCTTGAGCTGGTATGCTGAAGTGGGAGAGGGAGGTCTTACCGTCACGGACTAAGCTCGTTGTAGTGCAACGTTCATCCTTGACCTCAAGAATACAAGCAGAAACCTGTGCTTGTGGCTTACCTGCTACAACCTGTGGTCGCTTTGTTAATTCGAGTAGTCTGGCTAATCCTGTGTTTGATACTGTTATTGTCAATTTTCATCACCTGTTTTTAATTTTTAAGCAAGCCTTACAATCGGGCTTGGAGTCTGTAAAGTTCAGTCGTTTGTTTGCCATAGGGACAAAGCCTCGACATAGAACAATGAAATGTGTTCCGAGAGAGTGAATGCGGTGAACCTTACCGACTCCCCTGGCATTAGTTCCTTCTTGCTCGAAGGATGCTGCCAACTCAACCGGCGCATGGATCATCAAAGCCACCACCAATCAGCGAGAGGCTCATTGAACTTTTCAGCGAGCTTTTGAGCCATGTGTTCGCAAGCCTTAGCAAGAATGAGAACCTCACGTGTGGTTGTCATTATCTCTTCAAGGTATGCGTTGAGTTCATCCATTTGCTTCTGCAAGTCTTCAATGGTTGGGTCACTATCAGCCATAGAATCACCACCTTAGTTCCGGTATTCCAGACCAGACAACTTCACCGTTCTTGACGGTGAGCACTGTGCGCTCTTGACCGATTAAATCCATTCCTTGACCCTTGACTTCTTCTATTCGAGCCTTGATAGCGAACTCGCCATCATTGAGAGTCTTGTCTGCATAGACACCTGCGGAGCTGTCTGCTCGCTTCTGGTATCGACCCATAAACAATTGTTGAGACATGATGCGTTGAGTTCCTTCTACCCAATCTGGCTTCTCACCGATCTTCATCAATCCTTTAGCTCCGTTGCCGAGGTCAGCGAATTGCTTGTTGTCTTTGAGATGGAAGGTGAAATACACCTTGTCAATTGGTAGTCCGTGAACTCTGGTAATGGTATCTCTAAACAATTTGTTTCGAGTTCGCCATTCAGCCTGGTTGAACCTGTCTCCGTCTTCAACATTGATAGGGTTTTTCGAGCGATTCATCAAGAACCATGTCATAGCGTTCTCACACCACTTCATGTAAGTTGATCCACCGTCAAATATAACGGCAGCAAAGTCACCTGGGTTCTCTTGAATCTCTTGAGCCATGAGATTGACGAAAGCATTTGTCTTGTCAATAAGGGCGGGCCACTTGACGGACATATCCTCATTGAAAATTGAGTCGTCTGTTAAGTCCAAGAGAGGGAGGATGAGAATGTTCTCATCACCAGGGTATGTGTGATTGACCGTTTCGCTTGCCGAGTTATCAAAGTCGAATATGACGACTTTCTTACCAGCTTTAATCTGTTCATCACTTCGAGAGAGATAGAGAGCAAGACCTGTCTTGGCCGTGTTCTCTTTGCCTACAAGAGCCATACGTTGTTGAGGAGCTGCTACCTTCTTCTTGTTGAAGAGGTTGCGGTAATACTCCACTCCGTAGTCATTGGTTTCGACTGGAGCTGGGCTTTCACCTGCTGTTGCTGCCTTGCTACCGTTTCCAGCCCACGCTGCCATCAAGCATCCCATCCTGTGTTTTCAGTGGATGAGGTGTCTTCTGGAGCTGGTGTAGCTAATGCGATTGAGTCACATACCCACCATGCGGTTGAGTCCATGCGGCATTCGTCTTCTCGACTAATCCAAGCACGACCAACAACAACAATCTCCGAACCAACGCCGAAGTCCATACGGAACTCATGTTCAGCAGGGACATACACATCAATAGAAGGTGCAGTCGAAGTAATATCAAGGTCGCCAACGGTGACTATGTAGCCACCTTTTTCGCGAGGGTCGATATGAACAACTTCACCATGAACAGCACAGAGCTTGTCCCACTTTTCGTCGGTGTCAGCCCACTTGTTCACGTGTTCTGGTAGTAAGTCAAACGAAGGTAAGAAGTCTCCTTGAGGCCATAGACCATCGACAAGATCAACAACAAGACCAGACGGCCCAGCTTCGGTCATCATGAAAGGAGGTGCAGAGAAGGTTGTAGCAAGTGTTTCATCCATGACGAACTTAGTAACACCTGGCTTTGCATATCCTACACCGTTGCGACCCATGCGAACTGGCAAACGACCAGGGACAAAGGTTGGTTGGTTTTCAACTGCAAGGTCATTCTCGAACTTAATTGTAATAAGTTCAACATCACCAGTTCCACGCTTGCCTAAGAATAGACATTCACGGACAGGTTCGGACAATTTGCGAGCGCGACCATAGCGAGGGTTTTCATCTCCGCTTTGGAAGGTTGGCATATTGTTATTCTCAATAATCTGGAACCATGTCGAAGCATCAATCTCTTGCACAACTTTAGGTAAAGAGTGAAGAGTGACTTCGCTTGTTTCTTCTTGAAGAGAACCCAATTTGAATGTAGGGTTGATAGTATGAGTAAATGACCCGTCGAGATTGTCTTGGATCAAAGTGATTCGACCTTGAGCAACAAGGTTCACACGTGCTGCATCATCCAGACTTTCAAGAGTGGTCTTCATCTTCGCATACCCAGACTTTGAAAAGTCCTTGTATCGTGGAGCTGAAACAAACATACCAATGAGAACCTCTGCGCCACTTCGAGAGAGGCGTTGTGATTCTGCTTTCATTTGGCGACCTGCAACTCGAATAGCTAAAATCTGGCATTCGTCTTCTGTCTTGTTTGCTCCAGTCCAGGCCGCTTTGTTCTCGGCCAGCACTTCTTCAATTCGAGTGTTAAGCACATCAACTGATACGCCTACATTCTTCGCTACTGTATTCTTTAATTCGGTTGTCATCATTTCACTTCCGTTGTATTCCTTGCGACAGTGAACCCCCTTATAAGGATTCTTCTAAAAGAGGTTTATTCTTTGAAGTCTGGGTGGTCTTGCCAGTCTTTAGGAAAGCTACTCATCTCATCAAGTTCTTGCATAATATGAGTTGCTATGTGAGCTTGAGAAGCGTCATGCACTAAAGAGGTCGGACCAAGACAAGCCCACTCGCAAATATCACAAGTGCCTTTGATGATGAACTCATTGAATAAGACAAGGCCGTTGATGCGGATCACAGGTATAGTGTCACCACATTCATGCCTGGTTCCGTCTGGGTGAATCCAATAATCCTCCGGTCCAGCAATCATAACCATTCCCTCTCATCTATTGTTCCTAATGGAGAATTAACAACCTTCTCTCTCCAAGTCAAAGCATACCCAAGACAATTAGCGCATGACTTTCTCTTGCTTAAGTTATTTGATTTGCACCAATCACACCTTTCGCCTACACCCATTCGAGCAGCGTAAGACCAAGCCATTGAATCAGCCGACTGTAAGAACTGTCCGTATTTAGCTAAACCACTTGTCTTAATACCAAAGCCATGAATGTTATTCAAACCTTGCTCATAAAGCTGGCTCATAATAGCCTCAATCTCATAGGTTGCTTGTCTTCGGCATACTGATCCAACGCCAACTGTTGCTTGCTTAGTTAAATCAATACCCTCTTCAACATACATATCGAGGCAAGTGATGTAGTCTCTCATACTCCACCCCTGGATAACAGGAATGAAAGGCAAGTCTGGAGCTTCATCTCTTAAGTAAATGAAGTTATCAACAGTTAAGCGTTGGTGTTCAGCAACGGAGAGGCCAGTCTTCTCAATCATGTGAGGTTCAACCATCCAGTCTTGAGGTGCAGCCCAATTCAAACCGCCCCAATCCATGTAGCGGCCAACGTCTTGAATATATTGATCGGGTGTGATGACCCACTTACCATGCTTGGCTATTTCACTGAAGCCTCCAGAGTCAAGCGACCATTCGCAGGTCGGTTGTCTATCCCTTTTGGGTTGCCTAAGCAATCGCTGGTAGCTAATGAATAATGGAACTTCTGCCTTCTCAAGCATAGGAGGCTCATGAACACCGAGATAGAACTTCATTCGACTAACAACCTGCAAAAGTTATGAGCGACAATCAATGGATCAACACCCATGAGAATATCTCGCTCGCTTTGGATAGCAGCATCAAGAACCTTCAGCTTGCTTTTCTGTCCTGCTGGTGAAATCATAGCATAATTGAATACTTCTCGAATACGTTCTCTGGTAAGTGCTGGCCTGTTGTTGATGAGGGCTGTGACCGCTTCTTGAACTACCTTTTCATTCATACAAAGTCGAATAACTAAATCTGCATCAAAGCCAGAAGACTCAAGCTCGGCTATGAACTTGCGAAGCGACTTCGGCTCAAGGTACGCGGCCTTCTGCAAAGCACCGATACTGTTTCTAAGATCGCCACCATGCTTCTTTGCTATCACCTTGATAGCGTGAGCATCAACCTCAACACCTTCTTGGGCTGCGATAATAGCGAGTCGAGACTCAACAAGCTCCGCAGGTATAGGCTCAAAGGTTCTCACTTGGCATCGAGATTGAAGCCAGGGCGATACCTTGCTAATGTCGTTACACGTGAGAATGAAATATCCTTGAGCACCCTCGATGACTCCTTTCAAAGCGTCTTGAGCTTGAGGTGTGAGTCTGTCGGCCTCATCCAAAAAGAAAATTGTTTCCCATTGGCCTATTCGAGACATAGGGATAATGTATTCTTCAATGAACTCGATGCCTCTGGTCTTCTTTGAGGATGCGTTGAACTTATGCAGTTGCCATCCGAGAACCTCTGCTATGATGTATGCGAGTGTTGTCTTGCCGGTTCCAGGTTCACTGGAGCTGAAGAGGAAATGTTGCATGGGTGCTTTGCCTTCAAGTATAAGCTGAATCTCTTCGACTATGCTCTCTTGACCCATGAACCCGTCAAGGGTTGCTGGTCTATGTTTCTCCCACCATATATCTCTCATAGTTCATCACCCTGGTATCTGGTTTTCTCCGACTGTTCATCCTGTGTAATCCACTTGCCTTTGCATTCTTCGCCAGCCTTATTCAAAAAACAATACTCGCCAAAACATCTTCGGATTTGATAGATTTGTCCGTTATGGTTGTATGCTATGAAGCCCCAATTATGCGAATCCCAACAAGTAGTGCAAGCAAAGGTGAGTGAAGCGTATATTTTTCCGTCGTTGGCTGGCTTTGATACCGGAACGTTGCGAGGGAGGCGAGGCATAGAATCACCAACGGTTTTCTTCTTGATCGTAACCCATCACTTCATGCTCGCAAGAATAGCAAGTGAGCCTATCTCCGAGTGTGTTTTCGGTTGGTTCGTTGCATAGGTGACATTTGGTTTGGTATGGCTGCGGAGGGATCATCATACCTGTTCCACCACAATGAGGGCAACCGTCATCACAACATTTCATCTGGATTGCTCCGTTGCAGAAACCACAGACCAGAACAAAATTAGCGGGGTCGCCATTCTTGTTCTTGGTAGTAGCGTTTCTGTGGGTGTCGTGATTCGTTCTCCACTTATTGCAGGTAAGGCACTTACCTATCCATTCCGCAGCCATAGCAAGGCGTAGTGGCTTGCCCTTATAATTGTTATTACATACGCTGGCAAAACAAACAATTATCCTCGCCGTCTTTCAGTAAGCGTATCAATTTGCATTCATCACATCGTTTCGTATGTTCTTTCATTCTGGGAGGGAGGTGAGAGTATGGAGTGGTGAGTTCTATATCATCGAATGTTGTGATAACCAGGCGGTTCACGTCATAAAGCGTTTGATTCTCCCAGCCGGTATGTTTCTGCACCTTAATTGATCCAACCACTACGACTTGTAAAGTTCGAGATAGTAAGGCTGTGATCCGTTGTTGAGAAGGAACTACCCGAACTCCGCTTGAGTTATGTAGTCTGTCTCGAAGCTCGTCACTTGTCATCGGTCCGTCACTAAACAATATATCAAGAGCCGCAGAGCGAATCCTGGTATTGTTTGACCCCATGTGGTTATGCGTATGTTGAAAGGTAAATCAACCCTCGGTCTATTTAAGGTTCGCCCATACTCATTCCAACGGCTAATTCTCCTGCGGGGTCGGAGGGTGTTGAAACATTGATGATAGCACCCTCGACTTCAATAGGATGAGAAGTTCTTGCGCTATGCTCACGTGAGAATCCAGTTATCTCGAACTCTAATTTGAGTGACATGGCTATACTATACCATATGAAAGTAATAATCATGAAAGCTCCTATGTCACCAGTGAGAAGTGCCAGAGTAAAAACCAGGGCATTGGCATGATACATATTGATTACAACCAACCCAACACCGCCTGTTTTGTTTTCTTCACGCCTTTAGGCAACGCTTCTATATTTGTTGTGCGAACTTGATTAGCTACTTCTGGTGCTAATCGAATGAGGTCTTCTGTATATAGATCGGACAACCGAAAGCCATGAGGCACTTCGTAGTCCTCCTTCTTCGGTTTCAGTCTTCGACTTGGTTTGTTTGGGTTTATTGAGTATGTGAATACCGCATATGCGTATTCATCTGGGAGAGTGAATGATACTTGAGCCAGTCTTCGGGCTGTGTTTATGTCATCTGGGTGAGCGTTTCGCCATACTGCCAGAGCAACAGGCACAGGTAAGGATTTGATTACTTGATGTGCTGCGCCTCTATCTCTCCACTTCATCATAGCACCAATGCTCGCTCCAAATGTATCTGGTAGAGCTTTCAATGACTCATGAACCACGACATAATCCTCGCTACGCTTAGTGAGCTTTGGTTTCTTGTCGAGGATCACAACTAAGCGATATGAAACAATATCAGCCCACTCCATAATGTCATCCTCGGTGAACTTGTTGGTGTGAAAAATATAGGTTGTCCCTGGAGCTGAAGGAATGCACGTCATCTCTCGGTGCATGATGATGTAGTCACCAACCTTGAACTCGGTATCATCACCAGCCAGAATAATTATTCCCATGCCTCATACCTCCATGTGGTAATTCTATAATCGTGAGCACTGTTGCCACCCATGATTGAATCCTCTTCTATGAAGTCTGGATATTTCGAGAGTATGTTTGCTAATCTATGTGAACTACACCCGTTTCTCATGGTATTGTTTAGATGATCGAGGATTTGATGAAAGGAATAAATATCACCAGAACCTATCAATTTAATGATAGCGTTAAAGGTTCTTGGCTGTCCAATTTTAAGGATTCTCACTTTCTTTGCCTCCCCAGGGATTCGCCGCATAGATGTAATTACGGACTCTATCATATTGATGTTTGGATAGACCCCACACTTCTCGAATTATTTTTCCTTGAACATTATATGAGCCATGCAGCCAGTGAATACCTTCGATAGTGATGTACGCGTGAAGACCGTCTTCATCCATAGCCTTGATGAGTCGAGGAAGCTCGGACTTCTTGATGGGTCGGTTGCCAAGAACTCTTGTTGATCCACTACGCCATACCTTCATACTTATTCCTCGTATTCAATAATATGAATCGGTGTTTTCAAGGAAGACATTTGAAGCTCCACCTGGTCGAGCAAGTGCGGTTGAGTTCCTAAGACACTGACAAGTATTCGAGAGAGTGCTGCTTCTCTTTGGTCTGCCAGAAACAATTGAGAGTCTGTGCCTATCTCTTTCTTGAGAGTTCCGACCAGCTTCAATGACTTGTTACACTCGCTTACAAGACGGGTTGCATTCTGCACCCACTCCGTAGTGATGCCTTCTATATCTTTCTGGTCTTCGAGTTCATCAAGCCAGCCCATCATACGGACAAGCAAAGACTCGGCGGTGTTCAACGTATCAATCGACTCTGTGCGGAGTGTTTCAATGTGCGCCGCTTCTTCTGGTGTGTAGTCCAAGTGTTGATCCATGTGTTCAGCAACGATACCAACAGACCAGCCTTGCTTTGTTTCAACATAGGTATGGGTTATCTCTGTCCGGTGCAGCCTCATCTCAAGGCTACGCTTCAGTCGTTCTTCAAGTTCGCAAAAGGGGCAAGTCATTCTTCATCATCCTCACATTTATTCGGGCATTCTTCTTCATCGTCAAGTCTCTCGCCACAGCATTTACACTTAGGGCATTCGCACGCTTCTTCATAGCAACCACAGGACAGCTTTTCACAGCCCGACAAGTCTTCATCGTCATGCGACCATGACGGGCAATCATCTGGATAATTATTCATTCTTCAAACACCCCATGTATTATTACGCATGGAACAGGAAAGTTCTTGGTCGATTGTAGCAGTATGCTACGTTCTATATTATTTTCTTTAAGGTATTCATCCAGTAGAACGAGCATTGAACTTAACTTTGTTCTGGACTCTGGCAAGAATTGTATGGTAAGCCCCAACTTACTTACCTTTGGGTGAACTACAATTGATCCGTATTCGCTAAAGTCAATCATGATTTATCCCTCCGACTCCAAGCAAGACACCAAGCATCGTAGCATTCCTCGCACATTCCCTTCATCCAATCTGGATGATCGTCTGGTAAGTTATCACATTCGCATTTACTCGTCATTTTCTATTCCTCCCCAGGGTAAAGGCTGGCGTTCTTCACCTATTTTGAAAGCACCTATTCGACAAGTGATACCCTTTCGGCCTCGACCTGTCTTCTCTGGTTTGTATTCCATATACCAGTCTTGAGGGTCAAGGTTCTCTTCAACCCATCTCTTAGCGGCCTGGTAGTCGCCATTAGTAACCATTCGAGATATTTCTTTTAGTAAGTCGGACTTGGTGAGGTCTTGACCCCAATAGGTGTCTTTGATGAGTCTTAGGTTTGCATCCATCACATCACGCCTCATGCGTAGTGAGTCATTGAGTAGTCTCTCAAGACCTACCGACCAATCGACCATGAGAACTCCACCATGCCATTGACTCTGCATCATAGCAAAGCCGATAGCCAAGCGTCTAAACAGGTCACTCTCGAAGTTCCTCACTGCCGGTTGCTCAATCCATTCTGCCAGACGATCATCGAATATGACTCCTGTTATCGGGTTACTCATAACATCTCTTTGTCTCTTGAGTAGCCACTCTTTGATGAGCATAGCGCGTGAGGCAAGTTCGGCTCTTTCATCGGATTTCATCCTGGCTTGGGCTGCTTGAGCCTTTTTGTATAGTAGCTCCTTGCCCTTGCTCATAGCTATTTGAATGATAAAGAATCGACGGTCCAGCCCAGACTCAAGCTCAAGCCGAGCTGGTTGAGTTCCGCCCCAAACGGTGTATCTGGTGCTGTATCGCACCCAACCATTCTTCATAACTTTCTGGACTCTCCCGCTATCGGTTGATGTGAGAAGTCCGTTTGTCATGTCGGTGCTGTGGTCTTTACGACCACTGATCCAAAGCGAACTCATCTCTTCAAAGGCCAGGAATCCGCCACACATCTCACGTGCAAGAGGCCGACCAACAATGTGACCGTCTTCATCAACAGAACCAAACATACCGGCTTCGGTTATGGAGTTCGGACCGAGCATAGTGTTGAATCCTATGCCCTTATGAGCATCATTCGAATGAAGAAGTCCTGTTCCTTCAGCAAGGAATAGGTCAATGAGAGCGTTCTTACCAGAACCTTTCTCACCCTCCATGAGAATATGTATGCGAGTGTCTGGTATGTGAGACATAGGGGTATAGAACGGCATTCGAGTATGTCGTAAAGGGCAGAGGTCGATAGTGAATATGGCTTCTGGGTCGGCTGGATCAAAGTCACAGCGTTGGCATTTGTTTGATGTGTTGAACATATGTGCGCCTATTGAGCAAATGAATATAGGAACTTTGTCTTCAATATCAACATAGTGATTATCCAGTGCGAACTCTGTGATGGCGTTGAATATGTTCATGGTCGGTTGCCTCCGGTCATGCGAGTCGCAACTCCTTGATAAGCATTCTTATTTTGTTCCTTAGATTGGTGAGCATTGATATATCGCACATCACTATGGAGGTATTGTTCAAGTATTGAACCAGCTTTTTTTATTCTTTTTGTTCTTTCAGTGTTTCCAGAAAGAATAAATTGGGGCGTAGTAGCTCGGTTTCGAGCAATTCTTTTATTTCGTGTATAAGTGTAAGTAATTATACTATTAAGAGATAGATAAGGGAGAGATAGGTGAGTATGAACCTCATTATCTCTTTGAAGGAATAAAAGAATTAGTTGATCCATCACGCAGCACCTCGGTTTTATTCTTTCAGTAGCCTCAGAAAGAATAGAAAACAATTCATTGACTATGCCCTCGCATAAACAATTCATACTCACGTGCAAACAGTTCCGAGCTTGAGGTTGCTCGATTATGAGGCTTAGAGCGTGGGTATATGCGACCTTCTGCATCCTTAGCGGCATTCATGTGTCTATTGATAACAGAGTCCAAGAGAGAAGGCCAATTGACCCCTTTCTTTACAGCATCAATCGGGAGAGGTCTAACATTCTCTCCGTTCTCATTCAAGAATACAGCACCGACAATTAGCTTCTCACCAAGATCGGTAATGTGAACACACCCATTGATGAGAACACAGGGAACTTCATGATTGTTTTTGTTGTCTTGCCATGTTCCAGGGATAACCAAGCCGCTGTATTTATCCGCTATCAAAACACAGTCTGGAGCTTTCAGCCCACCGTTTGCCGTGATAATTGTAGCCCCTGGATGCGACCATTTAGCACTCACCGTTGAGAACGGATCATCAACCTCGCCAAGCATAATCGAGATGTATGGAGTCTTAGATTCGTCAAAGAAAGAGTTCAAGTCGAATAAGAACTCATGAGGTTCAGCTTGAAGAAAGTTATTCACAGGTGTTCTTGGGAGTGTGTCATCTGGGAATAAAGCATCAAGCAAAGCCCAGAACATTTTACGACCATTCACCATGACTTCAACCTCACCAATCATCAACCGAAGGTATGGTTCTTGAACTCGGTTTTTATGTTTGTTTAGCTGGGTTGGGTTAATCCTTTCACATGACAATTCTTTAGGTCGCACGTGCAGCCAGTCGCCAACTTCAATCATTCTTCTTCAGCTCCTTCTGGATAACCACAGTTCGGACAGAAAGGATCGCCACAGTGACAGCGAGTATCTCGAATCATTGAGAATCCCCCAGGTGTTTTCTTGTTGCATCACTGGCTGCAATCATAGCAGGTAGCATAGTGAATCGAGCGAATATGTGGCCGCAAGTCAAGCTCGGACCGATAATTGTAGTGCCGTTTGGGAGCATCAATTCAATGACTTCATCCCAGACCTTTACACTTTCAATCTCAATCTCAATCTCTTCGCCTATGTCTTCTTCAGTATAATTCATTCCTTCGCATTGTCTGCAATTTTCTATTGTCATTCTTGTTCAACTCCTTGTAGTAGTGCCAGAAGCACAGCGATTTTCTGGTGCTTCGATAAGTCTTCTAATTGTGCATACGCAGCGTGTTCAGCATAGATAGGGCATGAGTGGTTCGCTTCGGGTTGTTCACCCATAGCGAGTGGATCACACCAATTGCATTCGAGAGAAGGG
>TARA_R110000803_G_scaffold60955_4_pt1 | contig 11554 bp, 13 predicted proteins | sample TARA_R110000803 | Tara Oceans TARA_R110000803 (sample SAMEA4397772) | marine metagenome | biome: Polar Biome; feature: [SRF] surface water layer (ENVO:00010504); material: water (ENVO:00002006), including particulate matter (ENVO:01000060) such as... | depth 5 m | reverse complement strand
ATGGCACAAATGGTATCTAAAGCTACTTTGTTCGCTGGTTGCATGTAAACAATGTAGGTATCGCGTTTGTCACTACCTTTCTCGACCTTCGTACTGGTACCTAAAATACGCATGGGCGTATTAAGATATTCTATATTACTGTAGGCCCACAGTTTAGCTTTGTTAGTCAATAGCTTTGTGTTCATTATGTCTTTGCGTGTGATAGGTAGCATGCTGTTTAATCCTTTATGTGTTTTTGTGTGTGTCCGGCAATTATACAATTACTGTGGATTATATGTATAGCAGTATTAACATTTAAATAGCTGTACTTTATACGGCACTTTATGCTAGGGAATATATACCACCTACATTCTATTATGCGTGCGCGTGCGAATAGCACACTGCCACCGTGATTGTCAATAGTAAATAATACCTTGCAATTGCGGGCGTGCTAGTGTATCGCATGGGGACCCGCCTAGACTCACACATCCCCTTGGTTGTCAATAGTTTTATGGGGTAATAATAGTGTGGACATTCCCCTATGGTTTATGCTAGGGCCCCAGTGGATACCATAGAGGAACCCAGTGAGTACCATAAGGGAACCCAGTGAGTACCATAAGGGAACGGTCCAGGTTATCCACAGGTTATGCACAGGTTATCCACAGAGTTATCCACAGGGGCCCGGGGGGCGGCTTGGAATTGGTTTCAGTTGCGGTAGCCGCCTGAATTTACGAGAAGGTAAAACTGGCCCCTTTGGTTTCCAAACCAATTAGGAATCAATAGGTTACGAAAGGTAACACTTGGTAACGCCCGGTAACAAAAGGGACACCGTTTCTGCGGGACCAATGGGGCGAAGAATGTATTTAGATAAGATAATCCTTGACATAGGTTTAAATATCTGTTATACTACACCTAAGGTAATAAAGAAAAAAGCCTTTATAGTATTTATTAATTATTAAAAATAAACTAAAAGCCTAAGGTAACCATAGGGGAAACTCTCAGGTTTCTACGGAACCTATGGCTGTATAGGAGCGTTTGTGGTAGATGATGTAAATAAAAAGGTAGGAAGGCCAAAGAAGTCCAAAGCCCAAGAAAACCTACCCTCTAAACCCCGTAGTGACCGTTCTATCATGGAGGCGTACAGACAGCGCCTGTTAAACAGCCCGTCTAGCGAAAAGGTAATACGAAAAGTATTCCAAGTTGCTTTAGACGATGAGCACACCCACCAAGCAGCCTGCCTTAAAATGGTCATGGACAGGGTGTTACCTGCCTCTGGTTTCTCTGAAGCCGTTAGTGGAGGACAACAAAAAAGCTCTATACAGATTAACATAAGCGGTCTAAGCCCCACAGTGGACGTAACAGAGCCCCTAGAAGCCCAGTTCACAGAGGTTCCATGAGTGAGTTAGACATAAAGCTGCTCCCTTGGCAGACCGAAGTATGGGAAGACCCCACAAGGTTCAAGGTTATAGCGGCAGGACGAAGGTGCGGTAAATCTAGATACGCAGCTTACAGGATTATGGTAGAGGCCTTAACGCACACTAAGGGTGAGTTTTTTTACGTAGCCCCCACACAGGCCCAAGCCAGAGACATTATGTGGAAGAGCCTCTTGGAGATTGGGGGTGACCTAGTATCAAAGGCTCACATAAACAACCTCCAAATAACCTTAGTAAACGGTTCTATGATAAGTTTAAAAGGCGGGGACAGGCCAGACACTATGCGTGGCGTCTCTTTAAAGTTTCTTGTAATGGACGAAGTAGCCCAGATCAAAGAGGACGTATGGGCTGAGATACTAAGACCTGCATTAGCTGACCTTAAAGGTGAAGCTGTATTTATAGGAACACCTGAAGGCCGTAACCATTTTTATGATCTGTATAACTACGCTGACGCAAGTAGTGACGAAGATTGGAAAGCGTGGCATTTTACTTCATACGATAACCCAATCCTAGACCCAGCAGAGATAAACGCTGCCAAACGCTCCATGAGTACCTACGCTTTTAACAAGGAATTTAAAGCTTCCTTTAGCGCCCAAGGCTCTGAAGTATTCAAAGAAACTTGGATTAAGTACGACACAGAAGAGCCCAAGCGTGGGGACTATTACATAGCTATAGACCTTGCAGGTTTTGAGACTATGGGCAAGAAAAAGAAATCCCGTTTAGATGATACGGCTATTTCAGTAGTAAAAGTAACGGACGAAGGCCATTGGTGGATAAAAGAGATTATATACGGTCGTTGGGACTTAAAAGAAACAGCTCAAAAAATCTTTAAGGCTGTTACCAAGTATAGACCAGTGGCTGTGGGTATAGAAAGAGGGATAGCACAACAAGCCGTACTGAGCCCCTTAAGCGATCTTATGCGCCGACAAAACAAATTCTTTAATATACAGACTTTAACACACGGAAATAGAAAGAAATCAGACAGAATCATATGGTCCTTACAAGGTCGTTTTGAACACGGCAGAATTTCCTTAAATGAAGGAGAATGGAACTTTAAATTTATGGATCAGCTCTTTCAGTTTCCTTCTCACCTTACTAAAGACGATTTAATAGACTCTTTAAGCTACATAGATCAATTAGCAACCGTACCATATTGGAACTTAGAAGATATGGACGAAAACACTTATGAATCCTTAGACATAATCAGCGGGTATTAAATTATGGCAGCAGAAATTATAGAAGAAAACCCCCTAGAGCCTAGGATTCTAGAAGGTGACTCAGCTCTCAAAGGCTACGTCTTGAATTTATGCAAAGAATGGCAAGAATACGTAGAATCTAACCATTTTAGCCAGTGGGATGAGTTTTACCGTATTTGGCGAGGTATTTGGGCTGAACAAGACAAAACGCGAACTATGGAAAGAAGCCGTATTGTTACTCCTGCGTCTCAACAGGCAGTAGAAAGTGCAGTTTGCGAAATAGAAGAGGCTACTTTTGGTCAAGGCTACTATTTTGACATTCGTGACGACAATTTAGAATTAACTAAGTTAAAAAACAAACAAAAAGCTCCACCTCCTCAGCCTATGGCACCCCCAGGGCCTCCCGGAGCACCCCCTGGACCTCCAGGACCCCTTGGAGCAGGCCCTCAAATGCCTCCTATGGGGCCTTCAGCCCCTCAGATGCCTCAAGGTATGCCTATGCCTCCTATGGCTCCCCCAGCGCCGCCTATGAGCCCTGAGGATGCCATAGGGAATGATATGGCCTATCTTAGACGACAATTAGAAGAAGATATGAAAAAGCAAAGAATTAGAGCTGCTACGGCAGAAGTTCTAATTAACGCTGCGGTATGGGGCACGGGAATAGCTGAGGTTGTAATAGCTGAAGAAAATGAAATAAAACCTGCTTCTGAGGAGGTAATGGGAGGTCAAATGACCGCTTATGGAGTCAATATTACCCCTAAAGTAGTTGTTAAGATGAAACCTGTTCTTATTAAGAACTTCCGCATAGACCCTGCGGCTACAAGCGTAGAAGGCGCACACGGCGTTGCTATCCAAGAGTTTGTCCCTACACACCAAATAAAAAAGCTTCAAAATGAAGGTGTTTATATAAAAGGTTCAATAGGGTCTGCTCCTACAGACATGGACCTAGAGCCTGACCCCGATTTGTCGGTAGTGTCTACTGACGGTAAAGTAGAAATTATTAAATACTTTGGATTAGTTCCGTTAAGCATGTTAAAAGAAGCCCAAAAAGAAAAACCTGAACTAGATGTAGAGGCAACCGCAGAAGAGGAGCTAGAAACTCTTGCAGTTGTAGACGATGTAGATGAAGAAAACGATGATGACGATGACGGTGAGCTTATAGAGGCTATTGTTATAATCGCCAACGGTGATTTTCTATTAAAAGTAGAAGAAAATCCCTACATGATGAAAGATAGGCCTGTTGTAGCGTTCCAGTGGGACATTGTTCCTGGGTTATTTTTTGGAAGAGGAGTAGTAGAAAAGGCTTACAACAGCCAAAAAGCACTTGACGCTGAAATTAGAGCTAGAATAGACGCGTTAGCCTTAACTATACACCCTATGCTAGCCATGGACTCAACTAAGATACCCAGAGGACATAAACCTCAAATAATACCGGGAAAGATGATTTTAACTAACGGTAACCCCGCTGAGACTTTAATGCCCTTTAAATTTGGCGATGTTTCACAGATTTCTTTTGCTCAAGCAGGAGAACTACAGAAAATGGTACAACAAGCCACGGGTTCTGTGGATTCTTCTGGTGTAGGAGGCTCTGTTAACGGAGAAGCTACAGCGGCAGGAATTAGTATGTCTTTGGGCGCTATTATAAAACGCCAAAAAAGAACCCTTATTAACTTCCAAGAAAACTTTTGGATACCTTTTGTTGAAAAGTGTGCTTGGCGTTACATGCAGTTTTCTCCTGAACAGTACCCTGTAAAGGATTATAGCTTTGTAGCCACAAGTACCCTAGGTATAATGGCTAGAGAATATCAAGTTACGCAGTTAGTTCAACTTCTTCAGACTATGAGCCCTGAATCACCAATGTACCCAAAACTTGTAGAGTCTATTGTAGACAGTATGAATATTAGCAACCGAGATGAGTTGGTTGAAATACTCCAAAAAGCATCAGCACCTAAGCCTGAAGCAGAACAAATGCAAAAACAAATGCACCAGATGGAAATGGAAAACCAAATGGCGATTATAGACTACGCCAAAGCTCAAGCTGAAGAGTCTAGGGCCAGAGCTAGCAAGTACAACGCAGAAGCTCAGGTAGTACCACAGGAAGTGGAGATTAAGAAAATAGACGCTATCACAAAGAATCTTCAACCGGGAGCAGAAGAAGACCAAGAGTTTGCTAAACGACTTAAGGTTGCAGACGTAGCTCTTAGAGAAAGAGGCTTAGATATACAAGAGAAACAAACTGAATTCAAAAACCTTAGTAGCACCTTAAATGGAGGGCAATAATATGCTTTTATCTGGAGACCTTAACAAAATATACGGTGAAGTTAACAGAGTAACAGAATCCATCATGGTTAAAGTTAGCAAGTTGCAGGAAGAAGTCAAAGAGCTTCAAGAAGCATCAAACAACCTTAAAGTCAAGAAAAAGGTTGACAAAGCTGCATAAACATGGTATAATTCTATTATATAGTACAAAAAAAATATACAGAGGAAAGTAGCTATGGATAATTTAGACCCTGAGAGCCCCGAAGCTCTAGAAAAGTATTTTGCAACGCTTAAATCAACCTTTTTAACTGAAGGATGGCAAGTTTTTCAAAAAGAACTGCTAGAAGAAGCCAAAAACCTAGATTCTGTGCAAACATGCAAAGATTCTGAGGATTTGCACTTCCGAAGAGGACAATTAAGTATCCTAGGCAATATCCTCAATTTAGAAGAAAACCTCCAAAAGTCTCAAGATCACCTTGAAGAAACTTACTATGAAGGTTCTTAATGATTTTATATGTCCAAACGGGCATGAAAAAGAAAGATTTGTAGAACATGGATTAACCGTTTTAGAATGTCTAGATTGCGGCTCTATATCTACAAAAATACGGTCTGTACCGAAGTTTATTTTAGAGTCTGCTTCAGGGTCTTTTCCTGGAGCAACAATGAAATGGGCTAAAGACCGAGAAAAGCGCCTCAAAAAAGAGGAGCGTACTGTTGCCAATCACGGAGATGGAGAATAGCAGTACAACCTAAAAACCCTTCCATAATGGCTAAAGCCACGGAGATTAGTTTATGAGCGCAGAACTACTGGACTATGAAGAAGACCAAGAAGAGCCAGAACAACAGATTACATCCGAATCACCCGAAGATACCCCTGAAGAGCTTATACAGTCTTTTTCAGGAGAAGTAGCGGAGGAACCCCGACCACAAAACAGTCAGCTTCCCGATAAATATAGTGGGAAAACGATACAAGAAGTTGTGGAAATGCACCAAAGCGCAGAAAGTCTTATAGGCAAACACAGCGCAGAGGTAGGGGAGTTACGGCAGTTTGTTGATGGCTATATTAAAGGTAACCTGAACAATAATCCAGAGGCAGCTAAAGGAGAACCTGAAGAAGAAATTGATTTCTTTGACGACCCTGACGCAGCCATTAATAAAGCGATAGAGCGCCACCCCACGGTTAGAGCGGCGCAGCAGCAAGCACAAAAGTACCGAACTGAATCCGCTATGTCTACACTTCAGGCAAAACATGAAGATTTAGCTGAAATAGTTTCCGACCCCATTTTTGCTTCATGGGTTAATGCCTCTAAAGTACGTCAACAGATGTACCATCAGGCTGACCAAGGCTATGATGCTGACAGTGCAGATGAGTTAGTAAGTAATTACAAAGCTCATCGAAGGTTAGCAGCACAAACAATTGTAGCAGATCAAAAGGCAAGGAAAACTCAAGTGCAAGCAGCAAATACGGGTACTGCCCGTGGAAGCGCCCCTGTAAACCAAGGGGCTAGTGGAAAAGTCTATCGCAGGCAAGACCTCATTAAACTTATGGTCAAAGACCCTGAACGGTATGAGTCGCTTTCGGACGAAATTCTTAAAGCTTACTCAGAAGGTAGAGTCAGATGACCCCTAATCTCTAAGGAGAACCACCATGGCTACATGGAATGCAGCACCACAGGTAACGCCAGCTAAAGCAGCGACCTTTATCCCCGAAATTTGGTCAGATGAAATTAAAGCAGAGTATGAAAAAACTCTTGTACTGGCTACTAAAATTAAAAAAATGTCTATGAAAGGAAAAAAGGGTGACGTAATTCATATCCCTATTCCTGATCGCGGCAATGCTTCAGTAAAGGTTGCTGAAACGTCTGTTACTTTGATTTCTGGCACAACCCTAGAGTTACAAATCAATATTGACCAGCACTTTGAATATTCCCGTATGATTGAGGATATTACAGGTACGCAAGCCCTTAGCTCTCTTCGTAGCTTCTACACACAAGACGCTGGGTACGCTATGGCTACCAATATGGACACTTCGTTGTTCAACTTGGGTGTGGGTCTTAAAGTTGGGAACTCTATCGACTTGAATCCTGCTACGGCAGCTAACTGGGTAAGTCCTCAGTCTTTCTACCCGAACTCCGCCACAGGCGCTTTAACGGCGTATAACGGAACTACAGTGGCTAGTGCGTTTACTGATGTTTCTTTGCGTGACGGTCTTCAGACTCTTGATGACGCAAACGTACCAATGACTAGTCGTTTCTTTGTTATTCCGCCTAGCCTTGTTAACACCATTCGCGGCATTGAGCGGTTTAACTCTAGCGACTTTGTTAACTTTAAGCAGACCTCATCTGGTGAGATTGGTAACCTTTATGGTGTTCCTATTTTTGTATCTACCAATGTACCGTCTGTAACAGGCGGAGCGGCAGAGCGCATGGCTCTCTTGGCTCACAAAGACGCATATGTAGTTGCCGAGCAAGTGGGTGTACGCACTCAAACTCAGTACAAGCAGGAATTCCTGTCTACACTGATGACTGCTGATCGTCTGTACGGGCGTCAGGTATATCGCAAAGAAAACGCGGTAGTGATAGCAGTAGCTTCTTAATCAAGGGCTTCTGACACTAGGCCCCTAGGATTCCTTAGGGGCCTTACTTATTTTAGGAGTTTTTTCATATGACTGTCTTAGTCACTAAAAACAGTGTAACAACCACTAACGTACCTGCTACGCTTACACAAGGCGAATTAGCTGTAAACGTAGTAGATAGCAAATTGTGGGTAGGCGGCAGTGATTCAGTTCCTGTATTACTTTTTGATGGCCCTATAAACCCTGGGACAACAACTGACGACACTTTACGTTGGGACGGTAGCTCTTGGGCAGCTACTTCTCTTGTAACTTCTTCTTCCGCAGGGGCACTTGTGGTCACTGGTGGATTATCTAGTGAAGGTGATGGAACCGATAGTTTTCGTGCGGGTACTCTTGCGGGAGTACACTCTCAAGGCGGAGGCGCGGTAGCAATTGGCAGCGGAGCAGGCAAAGGGAGTGCAGCAGCAGGTGATTTTCAAGGCGCAAACGCAGTGGCTATCGGCACTGATTCTGGACAAACCGCGCAGGCAGCCCGTGCGATAAGCATAGGCTTTAAAGCAGGGTCTCTTCTTCAAGCAAACTATTCCATAGCAATTGGAAGCGAGGCCGGATATGTAGCGCAAGCGTTAAACGGTATTATTATAAGCTCCAAAGGTTCCGCAGTTAACGATAGTACAGTAGGACATATTCATCTAATAAGCAATAAAGGCAGTATTGACTATACTGAAACTGCTGGTTGGACAGCTACGGAAGGGGCAGCAACTTTTGCTCTTAACCCTCTTCCAATAAACAACACATGGACAGCACTAAACACTTTTAATGCTGGGCTGGAATCTTATGGCTCTGGTGGAACGAGTACAGTACGTCTTGGGAACCTTGCTGGTGCAACAAGCATGGGAACTAACTCAGTAGCAATCGGAGACTCGGCTGGGTTAGCTCTCGGTCTAAACAGCATAGCCATAGGCAAGCAAGCGAATCAGTCTGGAGCAAACAACAGCATAGGCATAGGTCTCCAAGCTGGAGAGACCAACCAAGGTATTTATACCGTAGCTTTGGGCCATCTTGCTGGTAAAACAAACCAAGCAGACGGAGCCATTGCCATAGGCAGGGCTTCCGCAGAAAACGACCAAGAAACCAACGCAGTGGCTATAGGCGCCAACGCTGGCAAAACTAGTCAAAAAGTTAGTGCTGTTAGCATCGGCATTAATGCTGGTCAAAACAACCAAGCTTCACAATCAGTAGCTATTGGTAGCAACGCAGGCAGAGGCAGTTCAGGGGCTGATTTCCAAGGGGCTAATTCTATTGCAATTGGAACAAACGCCGCCGAAGATACTCAAGGTCAAGTAGCACAAGCCATAGGTGCATCAGCAGGACAGTTTTCCCAAGGTCAATATTCTACTGCTATTGGGTTAAATGCAGCCCAATACTTTCAAGACACAAGCTCAGTAGCCATTGGCTTAAGCTCGGGGAATGGTTACCAAGGAAAATATTGCGTAGCAATTGGTCACAGAACAGCCGAAGGAACACCTGCAACCGACCCAGTGACTGCCCCCTTAGAAGCTGACGGTCAAGGAGACTATGCTATAGCTATAGGCATTGGAGCAGGGGCCGTAGCTCAAGGAGAGTACGGGATTATTCTAAACACCGCAGGTCCCGGCTTAAACGATGCTACCACAGGACATATTCATATAAACACTACCCTAGCTTCTGCAAACTTTACTACTGCTGATGGCTGGACGTTAAAAAATGGGGCTGTTGATAGCCTTAAAATCGACGGCACAGGAATTTCTGTTAACGGTGGGGGCGTAACTCTTGCAGACGGGTACTTTAATAGCTATGGGCCAAATGGAAACACATCAAACGTATCTATAGGCCAAGGAGCGTTGGCTAGTGCAGATTCGGATGTTACTGTTTACGGGCAGAATGTAGGCATAGGTACAAATGCTGGTGCGAACACCACGACAGGTAACGCCAATTTAGCCATCGGTGCATCATCGTTGTTATTTAATAGTACAGGCAACAACAATACGGCAGTAGGGCAAGGCGCATTGGCTTTTGCAATTTCAAGCAATAACACTTGTATCGGACAAGGTGCGGGTGCAGGCTCGTATTTATCTGGAGGCATTGGTAGCAACAACACTATAATTGGCAAACTTGCGGGAACTACTGGGCTCATCAATACAGTTTTAATTGGAGCGGGTGCTAACGAGCGCATTAAGGTAACTGTTGATGGTATGTCAGTTAACGGAACAGAGGCTGTAGGCAAGAACGGTGGGCCTATTATGCCAATATTTACCACCACTGAGCGCAATGCCTTAACGGGCATGATTGCAGGTGAGATGATATATAACTCAACCACAGCAGTTCTTAATATGTACAACGGCTCGGCATGGGTAACGGTTTAACGACACAAGGATAAAATAAATGACTTCATTTAACTGGACAATAACATCCCTGACTAGCGACACAGCTCCCGAGGAAAGAGCGGGAGGCGTAGTTAAGGCCTTTTGGTTGTGCGTGGTAAATGACAGCGGTTATACAGCTTCTAATTATGGCGTTGCTTTGTTTACTTTTGACCCTGATGCTGCGGGATATACCCCCTATGACAACCTTACAGAGGATCAAGTTCTTGGGTGGTGCTGGGCGCCTACAATAGACGCTGAAGGTGAAGAAAGTGACCCACAGGTTAACAAAGATACTGTAGAGGCTAGCTTACAAGCCATTGTGGGTAGGAGAAAAAATACAGCAAGAGGCGTACCTTGGGAAGTAGAGAAATGAGCATAGCGTCTACTATTGTAGGGACACTGATAGACCCTGTTTCTAATTTACTGTCTGAATTTATTGTAGACAAAGATAAGCAAGCTGAAATATCGTACAAAATAGCTACAATGGCTGAACAAAACGCACACGCTCAGGTAATGGCCCAGCTTGAGATAAATAAAGCTGAAGCGTCTAGTGAATCGCTGTTTAAAGGCGGATGGCGTCCCGCCTGCGGTTGGCTTACAGTGTTTGCGTTGGGCATTAACTACGTTATTATACCCATGGCAGGGCCCGTTGTAGAGGCCTATACACCCATAAGCATGGAGCCTCTGGACATGACTGTTATGCTTCCGTTACTTATGGGTATGTTAGGTCTAACAGGGGCAAGGACAATAGAGAAAACCAAAGGAGTGGCTTCAGCATGACAGGGCAATTCGATTACAAAGGTAAAGACGGTATAGTTAGAGACTATTTAAAGTGCAAATCAGAGTTTAAATATATTTATCTACCTGCTATGAGGGGTCCTTGGCAAGAATTGAAAGATGCAAGGTTAAAAGATAAAATACACAAAATAACTAATTTACATGTAGAAAGCGCCAGAGCTGCGCCTTACTTTTGGGGGCACATGACTATGATATTTTCTACTTTAAATCTTGTAGTAATGGGCGTACTTGTAACGTGTCTTCTAAGGACATAACAGTGGGCCCTCTTAGTCAGGTGAGCAAGTCCGTAGAAATAGCTGTGGGAAGCTCTCAGCCTTTGGTTTACGGTGTAGCGGCAAGTACAATTTTAGGACTTCAAATAAATGATTGGATACTTATAGGAACAGGGGTTTTACTTATTCTTAATTTAACTCTTTCAATAACTAGAATCATAAGTCTTTTAAACAAAAGGAAGAAGTAGATGCCAGGACCGGGATTAGACACTAGACCTAACAATGGGATAAATCCCCTGAGCCCTGTTGCCCCTGCAATTGGACAAGAAAACCTGCCTGATATTAACTCTATACAACCTACAGGAAACCCTGTACAGCTAGGCTCTAATCCCTACGCAAACACAGATAACTGGGACGAGGCAGCTTACGCTAATTTGTTTAATGATAACGCAGCGTTTGGAGAATCAATAAAACAAGGAATGATGGCTGAAGCTCTGCAGCCTGTAGCCCCGCCTAGTTTATTTGGTGACATGACAAAGCAAGAGGTGGCTTTACTTGCTTATAACAACGCCGAGAACCCTTATACGGGGGAGATACTCGACCGTCACCAAGACACCGTAAGTATGGATTACTTTAACCAAGGGTCGTTAGATAATTACAGCGGTGAAGCTTTTGAAAACACAGACGATATCTTTAC
>TARA_R110000803_G_scaffold77194_4_pt1 | contig 11605 bp, 15 predicted proteins | sample TARA_R110000803 | Tara Oceans TARA_R110000803 (sample SAMEA4397772) | marine metagenome | biome: Polar Biome; feature: [SRF] surface water layer (ENVO:00010504); material: water (ENVO:00002006), including particulate matter (ENVO:01000060) such as... | depth 5 m | reverse complement strand
TTCAGGTAGAGGTCCAGCGAGCGCATGTAGTCATTACGCTTGGCACCAATTTGTTGTTGGATGTTCCGTTTCGTACCGGCTGCGGGCTTCTTAGCATCGCCCTTCTGTCCGGGCTTGTTGCCATCCTGCAAGGCCTTGGTCGGAGTGTTAAGCGTCTTTCGTTCCGCTGCGCTAAATCCCGCAATGATGGCAACATTCAATGCCGCGAAGTGGTTGATGTGTACAAGGTTCGCCGGGGCGTCTTTCTTTATCGCCTTGAACATCTCGGGCGTTATTCCGCTCGCCTTGAACGCGTCGTTAATCAGCAAGCGATTAGCGAGTGAGCGAATATTGAGCTTCACGTCTGCAGTGATAGCAGTGTAGGCGTTAAACTTCTTATCGTTTGACATGTTGAGTCTTTCTTGTTTGTCACGGCGACGTTGTGCCCCCGTTCGACAATTACAATGTGTCACGTGTTAACGTGTTACACAATAGATAGACCAGCACCAAACAAAAGAAAACAGCGCGGAACCGCATAAATGTTAGTGACTCACTAACACCGGAAATCGATCTGGCGCGACCCTACCCGCCCCCCATGCCCCGCTTTGGATTGAGGAGTCCCACAGTTCTCTAGTATTACTAGTCTGCGTGATTATAGAGCTATTTTGTAATTTCGGCCTGCTCGAAGCCTTCTAAGGGAGGTACTATATGGACCTCACGGGTGTCTATATTTACATAGGCCATACGCACCCCTAGTTTCTTTTGTATTGGCGTACGTTTTCTATGTATTCTATGGTATACAGGACGGTTTTTTACATACCGAAAGCTGTCTTTCTTCGCATCTAATAGTATAACTTCTGCCGTTACACCGTTTATTACTATTAAATCTGCTGGCCCTTGCCCTGCTATAGGTATGAATACATAGTGATCGTGGCGCAAAAAATATTCTGCCAAAATAACTTCGCAAATTTTACCTTCGGTGTGGCGGTGGTCCATATATAGAAGTACCCCCCTTTGGAGTCCCATACCTCCTTGTATACCATATTTTTTGTGTTATACTAAGTTAACGGTTACTATAACCTGCGATGAGTGTATGACAGTTATTGTCGATCCAGAACTGGGGGTTCCTATACCCCCAGATAAAAAGCACGAAGACCTCCGTGGCTATGTAGACGCTGCGTGTAATACTGTGCGCGAACTATCCGAGCACGGGTTAGAGGTCGATACTACTATAGAAGACAAGGATGTAGCGGCTAAGCTGGCTCTGGCGTACGCCGAAAATCCTGAAGGCGCTTCGAAGAAGGTCACGAAGAAGAAAGCAGCTACGCTAACGCCTGCTTCTATAGTGATGACCCGGAATATACTTGAAGAGTTTGGCAGGTCCGTTGCCGAGAGTGCCGTACAGATACGGCATATGGTGACAAACAAGCTCGTTCTTGAAACAGATAACCCTGACCCACGTATACGTATAAGGGCATTGGAACTTCTCGGTAAAATATCTGATGTAGGTTTGTTTGCAGAGAAGTCTGAGGTTACTATAACTCATCAGTCTACAGAGGACTTACGTCTTAGGCTCCGTTCCAAGCTAGCTAAGCTAGTTAACCCCGAGCCGGAAGATGTCGTTGTTATTAACGGTGATGTTATTGACGTAAGCGAAGAATTAGGCATTAAGGATGACCACTGATATGACTCTGGATTTCTCTGAAGAGGAGGTTCAGTTAATGCTGGATAACCTCGACGAGTACAGTTCAGAGGAAGTGGCGGAGCTTGACCGGCTTGTTAATGAACTGGAAGTTCGGAAACAGAACAAACTTGCCTATGACGATCTGATTGAGTTCTGTAAACGTATGCAATCGGACTATATAGTAGGTAAACACCACCGTATTCTTGCGGATATGCTTATGGATATCGCGGAAGGGAAGAAAGATCGCATCTGCGTCAACATACCCCCGCGCCATGGCAAGTCCCAGCTTGTATCTATCATGTTCCCGGCGTGGTTTTTGGGGCGAAACCCCAATAAAAAGGTTATGATGGTCTCTCATACTACGGATTTAGCCGTAGATTTTGGCCGTAAAGTACGAAATCTAATCGCGACGGACGAATATAGGTCCATTTTCCCTGCTACAACCCTTGCTCACGATAGTAAATCCGCTGGTAGGTGGAATACGAGTGTCGGTGGAGAGTATTATGCCTGCGGTATTGGTTCTGCCCTTGCTGGTCGTGGCGCTGACCTCCTGCTTGTGGACGATCCCCATTCCGAACAAGATGTCATCAATGGAAACTTTGGGGTGTTTGAAAAAGCCTACGAGTGGTTCACTTTTGGGGCCAGAACACGACTTATGCCGGGGGGTAGGGTGGCGATTATCCAGACCCGATGGCACATGGACGATCTCACCGGGCGAGTTACCAGAGATATGGCGCAGAACACGGGGGCTGACCAATACGAGGTAGTAGAGTTCCCGGCAATCCTAGATACGGTGGATAAAAAAACAGGTAAAATAACTCAGAAACCGTTATGGCCTGAGTTTTTCGACCTTGAAGCCTTGGTACGTACTAAGTCTTCTATGCCTGTGTTTCAGTGGAACGCGCAGTACCAACAAGAACCCACAGCAGAGGAAGCGGCGCTTGTCAAGCGCGAGTGGTGGGGTAGATGGGAGGAAGAAACCCCGCCCCAGTGTGAATACATCATTATGTCTCTTGATGCTGCCGCCGAGAAGCATAACCGCGCTGATTATACCGCGCTAACTACATGGGGTGTATTTCATAACGACGAAGAAGGTGCGTACCACATTATATTACTGAACTCTATTAAGGAGCGCATGGAGTTCCCTGAGCTAAAGGAACTCGCGCTACAAGAATACGCTGAATGGGAACCCGACTCGTTCATTGTTGAGAAGAAAAGCTCAGGTACCGCGCTATATCAGGAAATGCGACGTACTGGCCTGCCTGTAAGTGAGTACACGCCACATAGAGGGTCTGGTGATAAACTAGCCCGGCTTAATTCTGTAGCAGACATAGTAGCGTCAGGTATGGTATGGATGCCTCAGACACGTTGGGCAGAAGAAGTTATAGAAGAGATTGCCGGATTCCCGTTTATGAGCCATGATGACTTGGTTGACTCTACCGTTATGGCGCTAATGCGGTTCAGGCAGGGTGGTTTTATCCGTTTACCTTCGGATGAGCCGGAACCAACTCAGTACTTTAAGCAACGCCGTAACGGTTTTTACTAGGGAATGAGATATGGCTATTGAAAAAGGGCTTTATGCGGCTCCGCAAAGCATTGATGAAGGTGATGAGTTTCTTGAAGCCGATCTTGAAATTGAAATCGTCAACCCGGATATGGTCACACTAGATGATGGTAGTGTGGAAATCACACTTATCCCCGGTAAAGAGGGTGATGGTGACGACAGCGCTTTTGACGCTAATCTAGCTGAGTCTCTGGACGAGGGGGTTCTAACCGAACTTGCCAGTGAGCTTATCGGGCATGTAGATACGGACACTGAGAGCCGCAAAGACTGGGCGGACACTTATGTGAGGGGGCTTGATGTACTGGGGTTCAAGTACGAAGAGCGCTCTGAGCCTTGGGAGGGCGCTTGCGGTGTGTTCTCTACAGTGCTTGCGGAAGCGGCTATTCGGTTCCAAGCCGAAACGATGTCTGAGACGTTTCCCGCTGCTGGTCCGGTAAAGGTCAAGGTTCTTGGGGAAGAGAACAAAGATAAACTAGAAGCTGCCGAGCGCGTCAAAGCGGATATGAATTACGAGCTTACGGAGCGTATGGTCGAGTACCGGCCTGAGCATGAACGTATGCTGTATAGTCTCGGTCTTGCTGGCTCTGCGTTTAAGAAAGTTTATTACGACCCGAATATAGCGCGGCAGATGGCTGTGTATATTCCCGCAGAAGACGTTATCATGCCATACGGCGCGTCAAATATTGAGAGCGCAGAGCGTGTCACGCATGTTATGCGTAAGACTAAGAACGAGCTTCGTAAGCTACAGGTTAATGGTTTCTATGTAGATGTAGAGCTTGGGGAACCGCAGGCGTTCCGTACTGATATTGAAGAGCGTAAGGCTGAAGAGAGCGGCTATTCTATAACTGACGACGAGCGCTACGCCCTATATGAGGTCCACGCTGACCTTATCATTGATGATACAGAAGACTCTGAGGATGGTATCGCACGACCGTACGTAGTTACTATCGAGCGTGGGACGAACACTGTCCTTGCTATACGTCGTAATTGGCGTCCAGAAGACCCGCTTATGCTCAAGCGGCAGCACTTTGTACACTACGTATATGTGCCGGGTTTTGGATCATATGGGTTGGGACTTATCCACATTATTGGCGGGTACGCTAAAGCTGGCACGTCTATCATCCGGCAGCTAGTCGATGCCGGTACTCTTTCTAATCTCCCCGGTGGGCTTAAGACGCGTGGCCTCCGTATTAAAGGTGACGACACTCCCATTGAACCGGGTGAGTTCCGCGACGTAGACGTCCCGTCTGGAAGTGTGCGTGATAACATTATGACACTCCCGTACAAGGAGCCGTCTCAGACACTACTCGCACTCCTCGACAAGATTACGAACGAGGGTCGTAGGCTCGGTGCTATCAGTGATATGAACATCTCTGATATGTCAGCTAATGCCCCGGTGGGTACTACGCTGGCGCTCCTTGAGCGTACTCTCAAACCGATGGCTGCGGTGCAGGCCCGCGTGCATTACGCTATGAAGCAGGAGTTCAAACTCCTTAAAGCTATCATGGCTGAGTACGCCCCTGCCGAGTACGGATACGAACCCCTTAGAGGGGAGGTCAGTGCCCGACAAGCTGACTATGCACTCGTAGACGTAATCCCTGTTAGCGACCCGAATAGCTCTACGATGGCGCAACGGGTTGTGCAGTATCAGGCTGTCCTCCAGATGGCCCAGTCTGCACCGCAGATTTACGACCTACCAGCCCTCCACAGGCAGATGATCGAAGTTCTTGGGGTTAAAAACGCTGATAAGCTAGTGCCCATGAAGGAAGACATGAAACCTGCGGACCCTGTTAGTGAAAACATGGACGCACTTATCGGGAAGCCTATACGGGCGTTTATCTACCAAGACCATGACGCCCACATCGCTACTCATATGGCGTTCATGCAAGACCCGATGGTCACTAAGATGATTGGGCAGAACCCACAGTCTCAGCAGATTATGGCTTCACTTCAAGCACATATCGCAGAGCATCTCGGCTTCAATTACCGTAAACAGATTGAGGAGCGTCTCGGTGCACCACTCCCGCCGCCCAACGAAGAGTTACCCGAGCAGGTGGAAGTTAATCTTGCTCGGCTTGTGGCTGATGCTGGTAAACAGCTTACGGAGTCTCATAAACAACAAGAGGCTCAGCAGCAGGCTCAACAGCAAGCGCAAGACCCGATCCTTCAATTACGACGTGAAGAAGTTGCTGTTAAAAAAGCAGAAGTACAACGAAAGGGTCAAAAAGATGCGATGGATATACAACTACATACGGCTGACCAGCAGCGTAAAATGGAAGCTGATAAAATTGCTAGTACGCTCGAAGCTAAAAAACTTAGCCTCGAAGAGGCCGCGTTGGTTATGAACGCGCAGAAAGATAAGCTAAAGATAGATGCTGGTATTCAAGCAGATACAGACAAACTAGACCTTGAGATTTTCAGGGCTGTAACCACACCAGATAGAGGTAAATAAGCCAGACATGGCAACAACCGTCTTTGACGTGCTTAAAGAACGTATCGAGGATCAACGATCCTCTGCGGTGGAGTTCTTATCCGGGGGTAGTTCCAAAGACTACGCTGAGTATAAGGAATTGTGCGGTTTAATTCGGGGTCTCGACTCCGCACTCTCACACATGGAAGACCTCTTGCAAAGTTATACGGAAGAAAATGATGACTAAAGTTACTCAGTTAAAACAGTTGACTGACGCAGATTGGGAAGCTCAACTTCCTAAACCAGTAGGGTACCGCTTGTTAATCGCTCTGCCCGAAATTGAAGATACCTACAAAGATACTAGCCTACTTAAGACCGATACCGAAAAACATCGGGAATATATTATGTCTATCATGGGCATCGTTATTGATATGGGTGAAGGAGCTTATAACGATAAAGAACGGTACCCTGAAGGGCCGTGGTGTAAACCGGGTGACTATGTGATGTTCCGTATGAATACGGGCACACGTTTTCAGGTTAATGGTAAAGAGTTTCGTCTAATGAATGATGACTCTATAGAAGCTGTTATTCCTGATCCCAGCGGTATAATGACGGTCTAGGAGGATTAGACATGCCTTTTGAAAAAGTTGAGTTTTCACTACCTGAATCAGATAGTGAAGTAGATGATAACATTGATATCGAGATCGAGCCGTCAGAAGAACTTGTTGTAGGTGAAGAAAAACCTGATGAGGATGATGGGTTTGAAATTGAAGTCGTAGACGACACGCCGAAAGCGGATCGTGGGCGTAAAGCATCTGACCCTCCTGATGATGTTACTGAAGAGGAGCTTGGAGAGTATTCTGATAAGGTGCAGAAACGTATCAAGCACTTTAGTAAGGGTTACCACGACGAGCGCAGGGCCAAAGAGTTGGCGCTACGTGAACGACAAGAGTTGGAACGTCTCGCGCAGCAGCTTGTAGAAGAGAACAAGACGCTTAAGGGTACGGTCGGTAAAAATCAAGAAGCGTTACTTGACCAAGCCAAGCAAACTATTGAGTCAGAACTATCGCAGGCTAAACGTGTCTATAAAGAAGCATATGAGGCGGGCGATTCAGACGCTGTAATAGAAGCGCAGGACATTTTAACTAACGTCAAGATAAAGGCTGACAAGTTAAATAACATAAGACTACCTTCTTTACAGGATAATGAGTTACCTGTAGACTTAGGAGAAGTAGAAACGAACATCGCCCCAGTACAGGTTGATGAACGAGCTAACGAATGGGCGTCAGCCAATCCGTGGTTCGGTTCTGATGACGAAATGACAAGTTATGTCTTGGGGTTGCACAGCAAACTTGTCAAAACGGGTGTAAACCCGCAAAGCGATAGTTACTACGAGACGATAAATGCTCGTATGCGAAAGATGTTCCCCGAAGAGTTTGAGGGGGAGGTAAAGCCAAAACGTCAGGCTAACGTGGTTGCACCCGCTACGCGGAGCACGGCACCTAAAAAGGTTACGTTATCGCAGACACAAGTTAACCTTGCTAAACGTTTAGGGGTATCCCTTAAAGATTACGCCACACAGGTTGCACTTGAGATGAGGAAACAAAATGGTTGATAACCGTATCAAACGCGAACATGAGACCCGTGAGAAGAGTACCCGTACACGAGCTTGGCAGCGCCCGGAGGTTCTACCTTCGCCTGATCCTGAGCCGGGTTACAAGTATCATTGGGTGCGTGTCGCTACGCAAGGTCAGGTTGATGCCACTAACGTTTCTTCAAAAATACGCGAAGGTTGGGAGCCGGTTAAAGCATCGGATCACCCCGAAATTACGATGGTTTCTGTAGAGCAAGATCGCTTTAAGGACAACGTAGTTATCGGTGGTCTTATGCTTTGTAAAGCTCCTGCTGAACTTGTTGAAGAGCGAAACGCTTACTACAAAGAACAAAGCGAATCGCAGATAAGATCAGTAGACAACAACCTTATGCGTGAGAACGATCCTCGTATGCCGCTCTTTAACGACCGGAAAACGAAGGTCACTTTTGGTAATGGAACTTAACCTTTTAGGAGCTTAATATGGCTTATCCTACTGTTTCAGCCCCGTATGGGCTAAAACCAGTTAATCTGATTGGTGGTCTGCCGTTCGCAGGTGCTACTCGTCAGATGCCCATCGCTTCGAATTACGGTACCGCTATCTTCAATGGAGATGTGGTGCAGTATACGACCGATGGTACGATCATTATTACGGCACTTCAGGCTAACACCTCCGCACTTGCGGGTGTTGTGGGTGTTTTCTTGGGTTGCTCGTATACTGATCCGGTACTTGGCTATCAGCTTTTTAGCCAGTCCTACCCCGGAAGCATTGTCGCTTCCGATATTGTTGCGTATGTGTGCGATGATCCGAACGCGTTGTATAAAGTTGCTAGCGTCACTAACGCTACGGCAGATAGTGCAACTGGGGGTCTCCTTCCAGTAGTAAAATCTCGTGCGGTCTCGGTTTCGTGTAACGCGGAACTCGTGCTCAACACGGGTACTGTTGCTACGGGTCAGAGTCGTATGGGTGTTTTCATTAACAACGTTACTACGTCGCTTCCTATTGCTGTCGTAGATGTTGTCCCTGAAACCGCTAATAGCGCCGGTAACTACTTTGAATTTATTGTTAAAATCAATGCCGGTTACCACCGCTATAACAACGCTGTTGGCGTTTAAGGAGGGAATGAATCATGGCTATTTCACGCGCCCAACTGATGAAAGAACTTCTCCCCGGCCTTAATGCTCTGTTTGGTTTGGAGTATGCTAAGTACGGTGAGGAACATAAAGAGATTTTCGAATCGGAAACCTCGGATCGTTCTTTCGAAGAAGAAGTTAAGCTATCCGGCTTTTCTGCTGCACCTGTTAAAAACGAAGGCTCTGCCATCGAATATGACAATGCACAGGAATCATGGTCGGCTCGTTATACGCACGAAACCATTGCTATGGGTTTCTCTGTTACGGAGGAAGCTATTGAAGATAACCTGTACGACTCACTGTCGTCTCGTTATACGAAAGCTCTGGCTCGTGCTATGGCATACACGAAGCAGGTAAAAGCTGCCGCTATCCTGAATGGTGCCTTTTCGGGCGTCACTTATGGTGACGGTTCTTTCCTCTGCGCTACGGATCACCCGCTTGTTTCGGGTGGCACCAACTCCAACGAACCAACGGTTGCAGCCGATCTCAACGAAACTTCGCTTGAGGCTGCTGTTATCCAGATCGCTGGTTGGACGGACGAACGTGGCCTGTTGATTGCCGCTAAACCGCGTAAGCTCGTAATTCCTCCTGCGCTCCAGTTTGTCGCTACGCGACTGCTTGAGACTGAAGGTCGTGTGGGCACGGCGGATAACGACATCAACGCCATGCGTAGCAACGGCACGATTCCTGATGGTTATGCGGTCAATCACTACCTGACCGATACGAATGCTTGGTTCCTTATGACCGACGTTCCGAATGGCCTGAAGCACTTCGTACGTACCCCGATGTCTACATCTATGGAAGGTGACTTCGATACGGGTAACAGCCGGTACAAAGCTCGCGAACGTTATTCGTTTGGTGTATCCGATCCCCTTGGGATTTTCGGTTCGCCGGGCGCATAAAAAACGCACTGCTATATTAAGGGGGGTACTTGCTACCCCCCTTTTTATTTTGTATAATAACTTATTCCCTGACAGTTACGCCACGTAGCTGACTTAACCCAGACAGGAGATTGACATGGGTACGACTACTTTTTCTGGACCTATCAAGGCCGGAACTATCCGAAATACAACTGGCACGACAGTCGGAACTGACATTGCAAATGTTGGTCAGGTTGTTATGGCCCAGACTTTTTCAGCAGACCTTTCAAGCGGTGCACTTGCTGCCGTGGTTACAGACGTTGTTATTCCTGCAAACTCGCAGATCATTGACTGTGTTATTGATAAAATCACTGCAGCAAATACGACGACTAACCTTAGTGTTGGCGACACCTACGGCGGCGCAGCCACAATTTTGAATACCTATGCAAGTGGGACGGCTGCAGGTCGCGCATACCCAACAACGCAGGCAGGTGGTGCGCTTGCTTGGCAGGATACTGGATCAACCGACATTCGTTTGACTGTTACGTCCTCTGCCGCGACAACCGCTGGGCTGGTTCGTTTCACTATTCTATATCAGCAGAACAACAACCTCGCCTAAATAGGAGGTAGCTTATGTCAAACTCTGATGTGCAATCGAAACGCGTTACTGGTGCAGCTTCTCTTGGTGTAGGCCCGGCGCGTATTCGTCAGGTTCAGGTACTGACTACAGCAGGGGGGGCGGGTCGCCTAACCGTCATCGACGGTGCTGCTGGAAGAACTGTATTAGACCTAGACTTTTTGGCTTCTGACTCTCACTCAGTAAATATTCCTGACTGGGGCGTCCGATGCGAAAACGACGTGCTTATTACTGCTATGACCAATATTAGCTCGATGACTGTATTTTACAGCTAGGGTAGTACTATGCGGGCTTATTATAAATCAGGCGGGGGAGTTAAATCCCCCGCTTGGCAACGCAAAGAAGGTAAAGACTCTAAAGGGGGTCTTAACAAGAAGGGTGTCGCTAGTTATCGGAAGCAAAACCCCGGTAGTAAGCTACAAACTGCTGTGACGACGAAACCGAACAAGCTCAAGAAGGGTTCTAAGTCAGCTAACCGTCGCAAATCTTTCTGTGCACGTATGTCTGGCATGAAGAAAAGGCTTACCAGTGCTAAGACGGCCAACGATCCAGACAGCCGGATTAACAAAAGCCTTCGTAAGTGGAATTGCTAATGCCTGCTAAGTCACAGAAACAAAAGCGGTTTATGGCTGCGGTGGCTAACAACCCGAAGTTTGCTAATCAGGTAGGTGTACCTAAATCTGTTGGGGAAGAGTTTATGAAAAAGTCTAAAGGTTATATGGGCGGCGGCATGATGAAACGCTACGCTGAAGGCGATATTATTGGTGCGTCCCCCTCGGGTTCCGGTGCAACTCGCGGGCCTAGAGATCGTGCAGCCGAAATTAGGGCGGGTGTCCCTAGCGGTAGTTTGCCGGAAGACGGGCGTGAAGTAGGTAAAATTCCAAAGAAGAAGAAGCCCGTCAAGAAGAAAATGGGCGGCGGTAAGATTAAGGGCTACAACAAGGGCGGTAAGGTCCGTGGTTGCGGTCTGGCCCGAAGAAAACGCGGGTAAGTTTATTACAACGTAAGGAATATAGTTATGGCATATCGTATGAAAATGACGGCGGCTGAGAAAGCTGAACAGGCAAAACAAAATCAGCGGCAACGCAATCAAAACAGAGATGGCTTCCGTAAATCGCGGGATGAAAAAGGGGCGGCAGCAAAACAGCGCCGTGAAGCAGCGCGAGAAAAGGCGCGAAAGGCCCGTGAGAAGAGAGAAGCCCAAATGCGTGCTCGGCGCGAGCAGGTGGGCTACGGGCGTGCTTCTAATCAAATGGCTAGAGAGGTGGCTAACAACGAGAAGCCGGGCTTTGAAGGTCGCGCCAACCGATTTCTTGATAAGGCTACGGATGATATAGGCGATGCTATACGTTCTGGCGCTAGTGCTATTGGTATCGATAATGATTTCGACACTGGGCGTATGAAGGCACGAAAAGAAATCAAAGGGTATAAAAAAGGCGGTATGGCGAAGAAGAAGAAGAAGATGATGGGCGGCGGTATGATGAAGTACAACAAGGGCGGTAAAGTCCGTGGCGCTGGTAAGGTTATGAAGGGCGTCCGCACCGCTAAGATGGTGACCATGAAGGGTTCTTAATGCGTAAGTACTACAAGTCCGGTGGTGTAGCGACGAAGCGTGACCCTAAAAAATGGGCTGCGGCTAAGTCAAGAGCCAAAGCTAAGATGGGTGGTAAACACTCTGCTAGGGCCATGCAACTCGCTACTAAATACTACAAGGACGACGGTGGTACGTACAAAGGTAAGAAAAAA
>TARA_R110000803_G_scaffold36811_16_pt1 | contig 11611 bp, 16 predicted proteins | sample TARA_R110000803 | Tara Oceans TARA_R110000803 (sample SAMEA4397772) | marine metagenome | biome: Polar Biome; feature: [SRF] surface water layer (ENVO:00010504); material: water (ENVO:00002006), including particulate matter (ENVO:01000060) such as... | depth 5 m | reverse complement strand
TTCAGACTGATATTCCCAAACATGAACATTGGTCTGGTTGTTAATACCCATGTCTATCTTAGTCATAGTACCGAAAATAGCTTCCATTTCGGTCTTAGTACCATTTAAACTCGCTAGGTGTGAACTACCCATTGAATTATCCCATGTTGCTCTTTCTATTAAACTATGCATATATTAAAATTGCTCTAGCTGCCCAAGCAGTAGATTGGGTTAAATAAGTAGGGTTATTGACAATGGAAGCTACTTGCCCCGATGCTGGATCATTCCCAACAAAAGTATGTCGCTTCACGCACCAGCTATCATCATCGGCATCAACAGAAGTCCATGTCTGATAAATGTGTGTATCTGTATAATCATCTTCTTCATTAAAAGCCACATCTGTACCGCCTCCACCGGATTCATAAATTGCATAATTGCCATCATCTAACAAGACCTTTGTTCCATCACCCGTACTGTTTAAAGTTACACCATTAACTTTTGCGGTAGTCATGGTTGCTCCTTCATTATTTGCCTTATTGTTAATAAGACTGTTGAAAAGTGCTACTGTTGCTGTCCATAAAGCAGTAGAGTTGAACTTGGTTCGACTGTTTAAATTGGCTGAAGATATAGGCTCAGAACTGATTCCAGAAGAAACCTGTCCAAGCTCTCGTTGCATGTCCTGATCAGTAGCCATATTATTTAGTCGTCGCTAATCCAGCATTATATCCTAGATAACCGCCTAGAATTAACGCGGCCCCACCAACAATAGGCAGGGCCACTTTCAAGATCTTATTCTTACTTTTTTCGTTTTCGTACTTGCTGATTGCGCCGTCTCTGTCTGACACGCATTGCATACGAAGACTATTTTCTTTTCCAACCTTGGCTTTTTCTATATCAAAGTTCTTATTGAGCGTAGTAACAATGGTATTATGATTAGAAATGATTGCCTTGGCCTTAGAGAGCTGAGTCTCGCATATGGTCCAGTTGGCATAATAGGTGAAACCCTTTTCTCGATCTTCAGTGACTTCACGGAAAAGGTCTTGAGGTACAAATACCCCTACTTGGCCATTGTATTCAATAACCGGTAGGCTTGCGCCTAGACTGTCCTGTGAGAATAGTCGTGACGCTATCGAGAGAAGCAGAACGGATAGTACTAACCCTATCATTAAGGTCTTGGCTGTTCTTGGTCTTATCATTGTCACCTTTATTTATATCTGCCATTAAGCTGGCATTTGCTGTTTGTATTGAATCAATCTTCTCCAGGTTCTTTTCCTGTTCCTTTTCCCATATCAGCTTTTGAGCTGCATATTCTTTCTCCATCGATTCGTACTTAGACAAATCTACACTTTCTGAAGGTTTAAATACAAACCACCAAACGAGTCCAGCAATAATCAGGAATTCGATGATGGCTATATAGGATGCTCTAGTCATGAACTCTTTTTATCAAGCCATTTATTAAGGAAGCCTAGTGCTTTGTTAGGTAATAGTATCAAAAGAAGTCCTATGACAACGCCTAGTGCTTGAATTGGAACCTCCCAAATTGCAGCGGTTAGCTTTCCAAATATCCATAAGTCAGCAAGACTTAGTGTTATCAAAATTAATCCTACAACTGTTGAGCGGATCTCTGCTATATTTTTAAATACATTCATAATGATCAGTTTAATTTTCAACGTAATGTATAGCTAAAGCGGATTCATGAGTCATGTTATAAACCCAAGTCCAATCTGGAGTATCTATTGTTATCATGTAGTAATCCATTAGCTATATGTATTGTAAGCCTTTTCCAGCTTGATATCATATTCATTCTGAGCATATCCCGGACCATTATAGCCTCGAGCAAATTTAGCCCAATCATGGTTCTTCAAATGTACATCAAGTTTATTTGACTTCAAAAACTTGACTGCAGCTGTTAGTTGTTCGTACATTCCAGACTCCATTGCAACGACAAAATCCTCTACATTATCAAAGCCACATATCTTATGGTTGAACCCCATCAATTGAAACGCTCCGTAGGAAGTGGATTTCATGGCCGCTAAGCGTTGAATACCTGATGCTTCGTTGAATCGGTCATACTGGGCACTAAACTTGCCGTAAAGGCTCGCATTCCATGTCTTACTGACAACATTAGGATGATTCTTTAATGCTTGAACTAAGTCCACGTTCTTAAAATGATCTCTAAGCTGCTTGTACATAATATGAGCTTCAAATAGAATCTTAACTCGCCCATCCTTTTGGAAACCGCTTCCATTTGCTTCTACATGAAAGATTGCCTTAAGTGATGCGGCTTCAATTCCCTCTTTGGATGCGATTTCTTCAATCATTAATGAATCGGTATCTGTATTGCTATCAAAGTTATCAAGATGGCGCATGGTTTGAGGACCCACAATCCCATCCTCCAAGAGTCCAGTTTCTTTCTGAAATTTCTTAACAGCTTTCTCGGTGCCTGGTCCAAAGTCTCCATCAGTTAGAACATGAATACCTGCTTTAATTAATGACTCCTGTAAGAACTTTACTTCAGGGCCTTTATCACCTCTTTCTAGTATTATCATTCTAAATTGTTTAACCAAGTAAGAACTTTAGTGTCCTCATTTGCTGTTGTATCTCTGTTTATATAGAGTATCGATTTATATGCATTTTGAAAGTATGTAGCTCCTGTCGAGTTACCCGAAATTACACTTTTAGTTGACAAATCCCTCAGATCACCATACCACTTTCCATTGTTATTCGTTAATGGTACGCCTAGATCAACACCATTTTGTGAAGCTGCATAGGTCGTTCCATTAGATTTCAAAATGATATTTGAGTCAGAGCTTCTAGTTACAACATTGGGAAATGTAAGTACAGTAGAAACACTTGTATCTTTTATTGTCAGCAGTAATTGATCTGCGGTATTAAAGTACAATAGGATTCGATCAGTATTACTATAACCGGCATCTATTATGAAAGAATTTACACCAGTGCCCTCTTGGTCCTCAAATCGAATGCACCAGGTTCCCAGTAAATCTGTATCCCATACCGATATTGGCATGACGAATTGATTACCTATTCCATCAAATTCAAGAGCCTTGGTAACGGTATTCCAAAATGGCTCTTGTGATGTTACAGGAGTAGACACATCGTTTCCGTACTTAGTCTGATCGTTCCATGAAGATACATCAAGAGCATTAAAAGTCATGGTTAATGGCTCATTGTAGACAAGTAAGTGAATATCATCCCCGAAAAGTGATAGCGGCAATAACCTTCCTGTAAGTGTACCTCCTATGAGTCGTTTACTTATCATCAGGCATTAATATATCTTCTAAATAAAGTTAATTCATTAGCCGTTGGCTCTACTGTCAATATATGAAGTGAAAATACATCACCATCAAAGACACCTGAGCCACTTGAGCCTAATCTCCTGAATCCACCAGAAGTAGTTGGATTTTGTAAGCCAACAGCCGTTCCAACCGCAGTACTTCCTTTCGCTACACCATCAAGGAAGAAATTGTAATCTCCATCTTTTAATTCAATTTCAAGTACCGAATCAGCAAATCCTCTAGTAAGAGTATCACTATGATAAGTAACACTTGCAGCGCCATTCAATCTTTCAGCTACTCTTAATGTATCATCAGCAAGAAACGTTATTTGATATGATGATATTCCTCCAACGGTATCGAACTCATACCACATCAGATTTCCAACTCCTGCACCAGCATTGTCTTTTATTCTCCAAAACCAACGCATATAACTAAATGTTGATAAATCATATTTTGTAGATGTCTGATCACCAAGATATTCTGCTACTCCATCAAAATTTATAGAAGGACTTGCTGGGATTATTTTTGGCTTGACTGACGCAGTAGTTTCTGCAAAAGTGAAATTAGCATCATCTTTATATATTCTCATTGAGGCTATATAAATCACATCACCAGCGGTTCCTGTATAGGTATCACTACCACCTGTATTTAATATCTGAATATTTGGAGTGTTACTTATCCCTGCAACGATACCTTCATGTTTATGCCATGTATCTCTTGCTAAATTGTTAGATATTTTGCCAAATGCTTGTTCATGTGTTATGCCAGTTGCAGTTACATTTTCAGAAGGAACTAAGTAGTAAATATTAAAATAATTATAAGTCGATAACCCCGTAACGGTTCTTTCAATTTCATGTAAGCTATTAGCTGTGTCAGTAGTTAGCTTCAGTACATCATTTCTTCCAAATATATTGTCAATTGGAGCTTCAAGTGCAGATAAACCATTCCCTGCCCATCCATCAACTCCAAGAGAAAAATCAGCATTGTATTCAGAACCAGCAAAGGGAGTGCTAATACTTCTGTCTTTCCACCATCTTAAAAGATCACTGCTAGCATCTGTATCAGAATAGATGCTAACATCAGTTGAAGGCTTCTGAAGTTCTAATGCAAGAACAAGCTCATCCGAAGTCCATTGTCTAAATGGATTGAAACCAGCCAAGGCACCTGCTATGAGTCTTTTGCTAATCATACGTTATTTGTCAGCCATGCTTCCATACTGCCTATTTCTTGACTTGTTAATGGAGCACCTGATTTATACCCCATGTACCTTACTCCTATTCCGTAATAAAAATTAAATATTCTAGCCATACGTGCATTTATCAATGTTTTACTTGCGAGCCATTCACCGTTATCAGTACCAGAACCGAGTGTCAATTCAACTCCGTTATGTCTTATCGTTGTGTCAGAACCATCTGAACTTATGATAAATATTTGTTTTCCACCTCTACTACCAGCTATACTACCAAAACTCAATCCACCAACTACACCTCCATCATATCTTTGCCAAATAACATTATTAGAAGAACTAATAAGAAGATATATTCCATCATCAATAATATCAGCATTGTCGAATCCTAATGGAACGCAAGCCACTCCTTCACCCTCTAAATCATCATAGCATATAACAAAGCTTCCTTGCGTATCAGCAGCATAGTCATCTAGGAAACTAAATGAACCAGTGCCAGAACCCAAACCGTAATAGGTTCCAATACCATCTGTTTCTGATGTGCCTGTTACTGCATTCCAATCAGGACAAGTTGCAGGATTATAATTAGTGCCACCGACTAAGTGGTTTCCTTCAAGGTGATCAATAAAAATTGTTTTGACGTAAAAATATGTTCCATCAGCATCAATAGTCCAATCACCGAATAATGACCCATCATTTGTCGTAGGCCAAAGATTAGCAGTATTGTATCGAGAAGAATAACGTTGGTCAAGAGTCATCCATTTGTCATACTCAAAGTCAGTAAATTGATGATATGCGTTTGATTGACCACCTACTCGAAATCCTGTAATTGCCGTTTGAGAAGAGGGTACATATACCATGTAAATTGCATGTACACATTTCTGAGTGACAAGTATGCCAGAACCGACACCCCACATATAATGAAGTGTATTGCCACCAGTAAATTCCATCTTAGCTACATCACTAACTCCGTCAATTGTATGACCGACTGTAGGAGTTGCATTAGTTGTATTCCAATTATTACCACCTCCATTAAAGGGATAACCCGAAGGAAACCAAGGCTTACTATTATTAAGTGCTAATTCTGGAACTATGTACCCTAAGTTGCTTGATTGGTCATAAATGGCTGGTACTTCAGTAAGTAATGGTGTATAAAAGCTGAGATACTTATTATCATTCCAATCGTCTTTGGTTACAGAAATCGGTACACGACAATCCATATCCATTGGAATGGACGATGGACTAAAGCCACCCGCAGAACCTCCTATGAGACGTTTGGAAATCACTTTTATACAAGATTACCTAGTACACTCCATAAAGCTCCTTCTCTTTTAAGGACTGTAGCGCCACCGTATTGATCAGTTAATGTAGTTCCGACAGAATTAACAGTTGCACCATCTATGCCTGCAAAAACTAGGTTTCCGGTACCATCCTTAACACATAGAACCTCTACTCTACTATTAACCTTTGTTTTTAGATTGATTGTCACTTCTGAATTAGAAGTGAAGAACAGTATCTTCTGGTTATCCGCATCACTTATCTCATAAGTAGTATCTGCAATAACTTTATAAGGAGATTCTGCAAGATCGTTCACTACGTCAATTACTTCTTTATTGAGCTTATTCCGAAGGCTCGCTCCGTGAATTGTAGCATCTTTTTTAATTCGTTTAATCATGGCTTTAGTTATTAATTAATGACAGCAAATATCTTGCTTGGCTTCTATTTTAGATATGCGATGTTCCCATTTAAGCTCTTTTTCCTGAGCCATATTAACGTTCTTCCACATACTTTTCATTTGACTTTGTAAAGCTTCAATGTTCCTTACTTCTTTAGACCAGTCTTTTAATACCTCGTCAGCCGTTTCTTTACTATTAGAATCGGTAATGATTGTATTTTTAATAATAGCAATCTCAGCATTTAAGTTCCATGCAAATGTAAATGCGCCAATGAGTCCAGCAGTTAATATGCTAACTGCTACGTTCATTATCTTTTCTCTTAATTTGTTTGTCTCTGTTGTCATTTTCCTAGTAGTATATAAAATAAGACCGTTGGTATTGATAATCCGGCTATCCAGCCACAAACTTTCAATACACCTACGGTAATCTTGCGAAAGCTAGTATTTACTCTGTGGTCGCCCACAATACCTTCTTCTTTTAATTTCTCATTACCGAATAGCCTGTCCTTTATATAGTCTAGGGTAACGCCCAATTCAGCTTGGCCGTCTTTGACTTCTTGGATTTCAGCTTTGAGTAGTTTATAGGCGAGCGTACCTCTATGTGTAGAAGGTTCTATTTCTTCGCTATCGCTTTTTTTACTCATTTGACTACGGTAAAGAGCCTTTCTCGCCTAGCAGTGCCGTGTGCCAGGGGGCTCAATTATTAAATAACTGGTTCGTAAAATATAACTGCACTTTTGTCTTGCCAATTGGCTTCTATCCAAGTAACAATATCCCCTCCAAATCTTGAAGTAATAGTAGCCTGTTCAGTAGCACTTAATGATAGATAAAGTCTTTTGAGCTTGTCAGCATTGATGATGTAATCACCTGTGGGAACATTAGATCCGTTAGCTTCTTGTGATAGCTGAGAAATATCTACCGATACGGTATCAATGTCATCACCATCCATTACTTCAGATGTTACAGCAAAGTAACGACCTAAGTATTTATTGAGAGATTTCTCTGCTAAATCGAGTTGTGCAGTTGTTACTACGAGTACTTTGATTTCTGCCATAATGCTAAGTTATAAATTTTATTCGTTATCTTGAATTTGGCATTAGTTCTTTAAAATTGAATATAGCTCTTTATTTGCATCAATCCAATCTGGAATATCAACATTCGAGAATTCATCTTTTAATGCTTGACGTAAATTCTGATCTCCTACAATGTTATCCCTTAACTGGTCAAGCCATACATAATATTTACTATTGTGAAGTCGTAGATTAGAACCATCAAATGTTGAATAATCACCTGTTCCATCCGTAAAAAATGGTCTACCAAACTGACGGAAAATCTTTTCGAGTTTCCTTATTTGCGTTATATTAAATCCAATAATCCACTTCATTACCAAGTATTATTTAGATAGTTTAAATCTTCCTCGCTCAAAATTCTGTCAATAAACAAAAATTTCTTAATAGATACATCCCAGTAGTTAGCATAGTCTGTTGATCTGCAAAGGTAAGAAGGCACACTTGCAAAGTTAGTTAGCATCACAGCATCAGCACAAGCGATTGTTTCGTGTAGCGATCCATCTACATATATTTTTATTTCTTTCCCTGCATCCTCATAATCAAATAGCACTTTTCGTTCTAATCCGTTATCTAAAAAAGCAACAACACCGTCATATTGGTATGGTGTAGCTCCGACTAGCCAATCAATCCTGAATATATTAGAGGAAGTTAATGTAATAACTATTCGATTTATTCTGTGGAGTTGTAGAATATCTCGATTTGTACCATCCCCATCATTGTCAATAAATTTTATCGCAAATCTTATGCCGCCCTCTAATAAGTGTAAGTATTGAATGATTAAATAATCATCCACACCGTCAAAGTCCATCCATCCATTTACAGCATTTATGTATGGTCCAGTTACCGCCCCTGCATTATACACTTGGTGAATATTGGTTTCCGTAGCCATTTCGTACAATTTCAGGTCAACTATTGCCATCCAATCAGTTATCCCAAGTGAACTGAAATTATGCTCAAATCCATCCAATAAATTATAGCCACTTACCTTATTTGCGTAACAAACAAATTCTCTCCAAACACCTATCTCATTGTAGTATGGAGTTTCCCCCGTGCCTCCAATCCCAGCAGAAAATCCGTCCACTTTTACATTAGTAGATTCGATAAAGTATCTTCCTGTTATCTTGAAGGTTTGCCCCGCACCGGTAATGGGAATCACAAATCTTTGGTTTGTGCTTCCTGCATATGAAAGGCTAATTTTCAAGCAATCGGTTTCCCCTGCAATTGTTTGACCTCCCAAAAAAGTAAGAAACGAGGCAGTTAGAGTATCTTCATCTACTGAAAAATCAAATGTCTTAATTAATGCTTTTTCTACATTGTACTGAGTATGGTCTAATACACCGTAAACGGTATTGGCTGTTTTTAAGTCAAACCGACCTACTCCATTGTACCCTAGATTTGCATTATCCCTTGGAAGTATGGGGTGAAAATAAAACTCTGAGTCAACGCCAAATACATCAAAAGGGGTTAAAGTATTGCTCTTTTGTGTAGCTATTACGCGGCGATATGTAGTTGGATTTGGCATCTATGGCGTATATACTTCTTGATATTCTGGTAATGCGTTAATATTTTCTATTTCCTTATCTGTGAATATTCCTCCTGATTTATAGCCAAAATGTCTTAAACCCATTGTTGCATATTCTACACCGTAAGACGCTGTATGTCCTCTACCCATCCAAGCAGTCGTCAATCCGGCAAGATCCCCAAGCCATTGTCCGTTATCCGTTCCACTCACTAAACTTTGAGCGACTCCATTTGCTCGGACAACATAACCTGTTCCTGTACTTCCAATTTGAAGTTGAATCCATCCGCCCCTCATCGCTGTGATTGGTCCGAAATTTGCGTTATTTGTACCACCCGCTGCTCTTGCTGTATATATTCTAATATTGTTCGAGGAATCCAATCTTATGGTTAAATAATTGGTTAGCCCCCCGTCATTAATATCAAATATTTGACAAACTTGCCCCGCGCCTTCATCATCCCTTATATACATGGTAAACATTCCTGCTGTATCGGAAGTTATGGCTGCGGCAAAGGGTGCGTTATGGAAGTAATCACCTATTCCATCAAAATCAAGGGTGTAGTCAACGTGATTTCTCGTTGGGGAAGCAGACACAACGATATTAATAAAGTGATTCCCGTCAATTTCTTCGGTTATTATGTCCTTAATGTATATCAAATCCTTACCAATCCTATCAACCGAACCGCCAGCCATTCCGAGATTTTTGAGTGAGGCTTGAACCAGATAAAGCTCAGTTTCGTAAGTGACTCCGAAAGGTCTGGCTGCTATTAAAAAATCCCTCCGTCCGAGCGGAAAGTATTGATAAAATCCTCCCATCGTCGAATCATTAGTTCCCCATGCCCAACGAAATTTGAAGCGCATAACCGTCAACCCATTAACCCCTAATAAGAAAGCATTAGGAAGTGTACAGCTGGTTTGTGCCGTTCCTGTTAGTCCTACCCATTTTAAAAATCCCCCTTCCGAGTTTATTGTTTGGTTTGCGACTAATGTCATTTGCGAAGAAGTAACCCCGTCAGCATCAACGCTAAAGTCTGATTCATTTGATGATAGAATTTCTTTGTTTGCGCTTCGGTCAATCATAGCTACTGCCGCTCCATTCGTTTGACTTGCATCGAGAGCCAAATCTCCTAAGTACTTTAGCTGCAGCCCTGCCGAGTCGGTTTCGTTCATAAGCACATCTACCTCTAGCCCCAATGAAGCAAAGGAGAAGGTGCTACTATTTTGTGTAGCTAGGATTCGACGATATATGGTAGGATTTGGCACTAATCAAGGAACAATCCAATGTTCAATTGAAGTCCTGATACTGATGTATATGTTATTGCCCCGCTAGCTATTACTACTGCGTATAAGTGCTGACTTGGTGCAATTTGATAAGGATAGCCAAGGCTACTCTTTTCAAGAATATCACGAGTATCAAACTCAGTCAAATCGTCTGCAATTAAAAGCTTTGCGGCTCCCGGTATCTTGGTTGCTAAGATTGCATCCGTTGGATCAAATACTACTGTATCTGCAGCGAGTGGGTCTTTAGTAAAGAAATGAACCGTCAAGTCTATCATCGCTAAGCTATTCTCATTGATCAAAGAAATACTCTGAACCACTCCTGAGCCATTTGCTCTATGGCCTCCTTGGATTTTAATTGATCCTCCAATTGACTCACCAGCTGCGTATGCAGTTGCAGTGATTACTGGAGTGAAAGAAAACATTTTAGTGATTCCTCCGACTTGTCCACCTGCTGTGAACCATTGTGTTAATGCTCTTATTGCTTCTGCTACTGCTTGCATAATATATAGTTTAGTTTTCTTTGAATACCCTTAAATTACCTGCGATTAAATCTGCGTCTCCACTGTTTTTAATTCCTCTTACTTCAATAACGTCTCCGAATCCAACACTTGAAACGATTGTACTTATTGCAACGACCTTTGTTTCATAATCATCAAAATTCACTTGAATCCATTTACAGGAATAGAACGTTGTATCAGTAGTCGTATTGACAAGTGTTCCTGCAACATAAATTCCAAAATCCGCTTCTGTCGAGACAGCTTTATTACGGAATAACATTGTTGCGTGAATGTGTCGTCTTCCATCAGTACCCGCTGTGGTCAATCCTAGAGTACTTACTTTAACTGTCGATCCAGTTAATGCGTATACCGAACCAGTCGTATCGTGTTCTGCTAATTCACTACTAAGAGTAGCACCGGCTCCTGCTGGTCCTTGAATACCTTGGAGTCCTTGTGGCCCTGTAATATTATCAACTACTGATCCCCATGTGGCAGAATTATTCCTATAAACATCACCATTGGTAGTATTGAGATACATATCTCCATCAACCTCTGTTCCAACGTGTGTAGGTACTCCTGTGCCGACAGTCCAAATACTACCTCTAGCACCACCTACTCCCTGTATTCCTTGTATTCCAATTGGACCTACTCGACCTGTGATGTTAAGCGTCCAATTACTTCCTGATAATCCCGTAGCTGGAAGTGCTTGTGGCACTCCTACGAGTACGAGATATTCAACCTTAGATGTGTCAAATACCATGAATCCAGTAGCTTGATCGTAAGAATCAATCACTACTACCATGAAAGTATCAACCTTATCTACATCGGTTAAAAGAACACGGTCATTGGCTGCGTAAGCCAAAGCATCGGCGTCTCCAGCATTGAGATTTGGTCTACACGTAAGAGTATCAGTAGCACCAATGGTGTAGGTATCTGTAGAAGTTCCAGGATACGTGTACCCTCTAACTCCTTGTATTCCGTAAATGTTGTCTGCAACTGAACCCCAAGTTCCAGCTTCATATCTATAAATGTCTCCATTAGATGTGTTTAAGTAAATGTCACCGTCAACTTCACCACCACTTAATGATGGTGCGCCTACTCCATAAGT
>TARA_R110000803_G_scaffold210685_4_pt1 | contig 11645 bp, 14 predicted proteins | sample TARA_R110000803 | Tara Oceans TARA_R110000803 (sample SAMEA4397772) | marine metagenome | biome: Polar Biome; feature: [SRF] surface water layer (ENVO:00010504); material: water (ENVO:00002006), including particulate matter (ENVO:01000060) such as... | depth 5 m | reverse complement strand
AAAGGGCCAGAAGTTGCTTATCACCTCGGATCACATCTAGACGAAGCCGAACGTATCTTTGCAATGAATCCAGTAGATCAGGCAGTTGAGTTAGCTAAATTAGAGATGACGGTGACAGCACTTAAACCAAAACTGGTGAGTGACGCGCCTGACCCTATAACGCCAATAGCTGGAGCTGAAAAAGTTCAGAAAGACCCAGAAGATATGGGAGACGCTGAATGGCGAAAGTGGCGATACGATCAATTAAACGCAAGGAATAATCATGGCTAATACCCTACTGACATCAGATGTCATCACGCGAGAAGCACAGCGCATCTTGCATCAGAAGTTAAACTTCATTGGACGGGTAAACCGTTCTTATGATCCTGCATTTGCTAAATCTGGCGCTAAAATTGGCGACACATTACGCATCCGCTTACCTACACAGTACAAGGTGACAGATGGCGCGACTATCTCAACCCAAGACTCTGTACAACAAAATACAAGCTTAGCGGTCACTAACCGTAAGCACGTTGCAATGGACTTTACCGACGAAGAGCTAACGCTTGATATCGATAATTTCTCAGAGCTTCACCTTGAGCCAGCAATGGCGGTTTTAGCTGCTAACGTTGAATCAGATGTTCTACAAAACGTTTATAAAGATGTTTATAACCAGGTTAATAACGTTGGTTCTGACATCACTTATAAATTAGTTGGAACAGGTCGAAAGACTTTGGTAGATAACCTATCACCAATGGATAGCACAGTTTCGGCGGTTATGAACACCAATGATACGCTTGAAGTGAATGATGTGGTTAAAGGGTTGTTTAATCCTAACACTACTTTATCGGAGCAATATCGTGAAGGTACTTTAGGCCGTCAAGCTGGATTTTCATTCTTTGAAAATACTATGATGCCTAGACATACTTCTGGTACTGATGATGGTACTGGTGATTATTTGTGTAATAGTGCAGTTGCTCAATCAGGAACCAGTCTAACGATTGATACTGGCGCAGGCACTATCTTAGCAGGTGACATCTTTACAGTTGGCGGTTGTTTCAGAGTTCATCCTGAAACTAAGCAAAGCACTGGTGTTTTACAGCAGTTTGTTTGTGCCGCAGATATTGCAGCTTCAGCAACTACTATTACTTTCACGCCATCACTTAACGGTGACAGCACTGACCCACAGCAGAACGTTACTAACGCGGCAGCTAATAACTCTATCATCACGAAAGTGGGCGGAGCTTCAGCGGCACATGATATCTCGCTTGGTTTCCATAGAGACGCTTTTGCTTTTGCAACTGCTGACTTAGAAATGCCTCGCGGTATGGATATGGCGAGCCGTAAAGTACAAGACGGTTTAAGTCTTCGCTTTGTTCGTGGCTTTGACATCAACAACAGCACGTTTGTTAGTCGTTTTGATATTCTCTACGGTTATAAAACAATCCGCCCACAATTAGCATTCCGTTGGGCTAACAACTAGGAGATTATTATGTCATTAACACAATTAGGCACAAACTCACCAGAAGGAACAGTTGCTCCTGGCATCCATAAGGAAGTCATTCAGAGCATTGGAACAACTGAACGGCAGTTAGTACCATCAGAATCAGGTTCATTGATTCTTTTAGATGCTGCTACTCAGATCACGGTTAGACTACCGACACCAGTAGCGGGCATGACGTTTGAATTTCAAACTACTGTTACCGTTACAGCTTCAGATACTCACAAGATAATCACTAAAACGATTGCCTCAGAGTTTATGATTGGTGGTATAGGTTCGTTTAATACTACATTGGCAAGTGGTGGTGATTCATTCGACGCTAACGGCTCTACTCACGTAGCAGCTACATCGAACGGTTCAACATCAGGTGGTTTAGTTGGTCAACTTCTTAAGTTTACCGCTATCTCTACTACTCAATGGGCTGTATCTGGCCATACTGTTGGCACTGGCACTTCAATCACGCCTTTTGCCACCAGTTGACGGGCTAGTTGTTCTGATAGGTTGAATGGTGTAATATTGCTATTTAGCCTATCGGAGCAACTCCATGTCAAGCAAAGATATAACGCAGGAACAGTTGAAAGCATCTCTTTTATACAACCAAGAAAGTGGTTTGTTTTATTGGAGGTTCAACGCAGGTATGGGCGGAAGAATACCCGCTCACACTATCGCAGGAAGTAGCGGTAAGCATGGTCAAGGTTATATAGAAATTCAATTGCTAGGTAAGGCTAGAAAAGCCCATAGATTAGCATGGCTCTATATGACAGGCAGTTGGCCAGAAAACGAAATAGACCATATTAATAGAATCAGGCACGATAATAGATTTATTAACTTAAGAGAAAGCACGTTACAACAGAATCTTAAGAATAAGGATATTTATAAAAGTAATACTAGCGGGTTTGTTGGCGTTACTTGGCACAAGAGAATTAAAGCTTGGCAGGCTAGAATATCAAACGATACTAAGAGAATGCATCTCGGGTACTTTGATACACCAGAAGAAGCAAGCCTAGTGTATAATAAGGCTAAGAAAGAACTTCACGGAAGGGGTTTATAATGCTAAATATAAAATGCATGTTTAGCTTTCATGATTGGTCTTATCAGTTTGATATGGGGAGGGATAGTGTTGTTAGTCCTCCTGGCAGTATAGGAATAATGTATTATTCTAATACTAAGATTAAATGTAGTAAGTGTGGGTTGGTAAAAGATGCCTCGAAATCAGAGCATCATAAACTACCAGAAATAATATTTTTTCGGAGTTAATATGATTTGTAATCGATGCGGTTTTGACAATAGTATTGTAGAAGAATCAACAGATCCATGCTTTATGTATCAAGTGCAAGGCAATGAAGTTAAGGGTGAAAAGTTCCACCCACGTAAAATACCTGATGGCTGGTATGATTCACCAAAAGCAGCAAAGGCAGCTTTAGAAGTAAAAGTAGAAGTTAAGCAAGAAGTTAAGGAAGTGAAAAAAGGTAAGTCAAAAAGACGTCATTAGGAGCTAAGTTATGACTACAGCACAAGGTTTAATTGATAGCTCAGCTAAACAGGCTGGAATATTAGCAGAAGGTCAAAGCTTAGAGGCTGGCGTCAATTCAGATGCTTTAAAGCGCCTTAATCGAATGATTAACCGCTTCCAGAATGACGGTATAGAATTAGGCTTATCTACTCCACTTATCGCAGCAGACACGCTTTATATTGATGACGCTGATGAAGAAGCTTTAGAAGTACAGCTAACATTGAGGCTGATGGTTCGCCATCGTAGGCCAATTGACCCTGGCTTAGCAGGTGCAGGTCGTGACGCACTAACCGAGCTACAAGCCAAATACACTGTTATACCTGCAATGTCACTTGATAGAACACTTTTACACCGTTCTGTTCGTCGTAATCTCACATTCAATATAAATAACGGCTGATGGCAATAGTAAATTTACCCTTAATTGGGCCGACATATACAAGCAGGTCACTTCCTGTAAGTGCTCAGGCTACCCAAAATTTCTACATCACTGTAAATCAACAGGGTGGCGAACAGTTATCATTTCAACCCTTTCCAGGCTTAAAGGCATTTGCAACAGGCACCGGCTTTAGTCGTGGCATGGGTCGATTAAGCAATGTTCTTTATGAAGTCATGGGGACAACCCTAAATAAGATTACATCAGCGGGCGTAGTTACCTCGATTGGAACCATTGATGGTTCTGGTAGATGCAGTATTGAAACTGATGGAACCAACCTAATCATTACAACTGGAGTGGGCAAGCCTTACACCTATGACGGTACAACACTTACACAAGGCACCGATGCTGATTTACCCAATGCTAGTACTGTTACTTACATTAATAGACGTGTCGTTTATGACGGTACAGGCTCTAATGTTGTTTTTGCAGACCTTGACGCGCCGTTAACTGTAAATAGTTTAAATGTGATTATTGCAGAGTCTAAGCCTGATGACATGGAAGCGGTTTATGCTTACAAACAACAAATGTATGCTTTCGGTGCTGATTCAGTACAACCAATGTATAACAGCGGCACAGGTAATCCACCTTATGCTTTCATACTTAATGCTACTCAAGAAGTAGGACTAGGTGCTATACATTCAATCGATTCAAATAATCAATTTGCTTACTTTTTAGGCAGTGATTTAAGCATCTATCAATTGGCTGGTTTAAGTACTAGAGCAATTGGCAACCCTGCTATTGGTCAGGCTATAGAAAACTATTCAGATGTAAGTGATGCCTTTGGTGTTTGTTTTACATTAGATAACACTGAGTTTTATATGATCTCATTCCCTACAGGGGGTCAAACGTGGTTATTTAATGAGACGGCTGGAGCATGGACTAATCTTGCTTATGGCACTGATGGCGACCAACACTTAATTTCAAGCTATGAGTTTATCTACGGCAAACACTTAGTTGCTGATCGACGAAACGGCAATATATATGAGCTAGATTTTGAAACTTACACTGATAATGGTGATGTAATTCAGCATAGACGCGATACAGTTTCAATTAATGGCAATACATTTGGTAAGCCTGGTTCAGATATATTCATGAACTATCTACGCTTAGAGATTGAAAGCGGCACTAGTCTAGTCACATCAGAGGCATCAATCATTATGCAATACTCAGACGATAATGGCAGGTCTTGGAGTAGTGAGCGGTGGATGCCTTTAGGTGATCAAGGCGAATATAGGCATGAGCTAGTATGGTGGGGAATGGGAACATTTAAAAACCGTATGTTTAGGTTTACGATGTCAGACCCTATTAAATGGGTATTAATCAAACTATCTGCTGATGTGGAGCTTGGGAATGGCTAACGTAGACCCGTTTGTAATCCAATGGCCGACTCAATGGGTACAAGACCCAGAAATTGGGCCTGTTGTGCAGTATCTAAATAGATTCTTACATGATCTATGGATAAGGACGGGCGGCGGCGATGATATAATTTCAGATAATGAAAATATAAATAATGGTGACAATGCAGTACTAGGTCAAATGGCAGTCTTATCAAATCGCATTGAAGAGCTAAACGCACAAATAGCCCGCACAAATACAGAATTTGCTATAATGCAAACTCAATACGATGACCTAGAGAAGCAGCAATGATAAGTACAGCACAATATGCAGCTTTATTAAATAGGATTGATGACCTTGAAGGTGATAACAGATTTCTACCTTATGTTGGCTCACTTAGAAAAGAGATTGATGATATGAATAAGGACTTTTATACAGAAGTAGCTAAGGGTAATGTGCCAGGTCATAGGGTTATCCATAAATTCGGTGTAAACGGGCAGATTGATATAGCATCAGGCTTTGAGGCAATTTGGAACGGCGGCGGAACATATACAGGACATAACGCAACAGCAGCGCAGGCAATAGAGGTATTTAGTTCTAATGCTGCTGATGTTGGTACGCTATTATCAAGCGGAACGACAACGGGCGGAAGCGCAACAACAATCACAGATTCAGGAGCTACATTTGTGTCTGATGGCGTTGCTGCTGGTGACTTGGTTATTAATGACACTCAAAAAGATCATGCTGTCATCGTTAGTCTTACAGAAACAGAGCTAACTTTTTTTAGCATGGATGATAAGTCAATATCAGCTACAAGCGATGCGTACAGAGTTGTTAGTGATGGATCGACTGGTTGTTCAGTCATTAGAATAGCGAACGCATTGGACGGCAACTGGGCTGAAGCTTATGAGTACGTGATTTTAAATGGAGTCACAGGCGTTGATACGGTTGGCACATACTTAAGATGTTCGACGGTTAAATGTATTGGGGCGCTTAATAATGTTGGAGCAATAACAGCAAGGCAGAAGACCACAACGGCCAATATCTTTGCGGTGCTTCCTGCTGGTTACAATTCAACAATGATGGCAGCCTTTACTGTACCTGCTGGCGAAACTGGGTTCTTTATTCACTGGTTCGCCGCTATGGATAAAAAGACAGCAGCAACAAGCGTGGTTCGTTTAAGAGCTGGACAATACGGTCAGTCTTTCCAGGTTAAAGAAGAATCAGCAGTCGGGGCTAATTCATCGGGCGGGCTTGATAGGATTTATCGCGCCCCAAAAAACAGCTTAACAGAAAGAACAGACATATTTATTGAAGCAGATACAGACGCAAATAATACCGGCATATCCGCCGGTTTTGATATTTTACTTATTCAGGACGGTTATTAAGATGGCTATTTCATATCAAGAAGTAAGAGTCGAACAGATAGCGGTTGCTGATACCACGCAATTCACAGTAGAGACGGGTACTACTGCTGAAATTACTCAAGGCACTATCTGTAACGAAAGTACAGCGGTACAAACCTTTAGCTTCCATATTCCAAACCCTACAGCGGCGGCAGGTGTAACAAACTTAGTAATTGATACAAAACCAATTCTAGCGGGTAAGACTGATCTATTGCCTGAATTATTAGGCAAAAGATTTGATGCGGGCACAGTGTTTAAAACTACTGCGTCGGATGGTACTAGTTTAAACATGCACTTATCGCTAATGATTAGAACTATATGATCATAACGGAAACTAAAGACATTGATAAAATCAAGCATGTTTTATGTGACCCTGAAATATATGATCGTATTGCTGATGATGGAGCCCCAGCACTAGAAGACTTTGAGCCTATACCGCCTTGTGATGGTGTTTACTATTTAACCGACGAGAACAATATCGGAATAGTTTTCTTTCACTGGAAAAACCATATCACGCTTGAAGGTCATGTGCAGATATTAAAAGCTCATCGCAATGATGCTATGGAATTCAGCAAAAAGGCTTTGCAATGGGCATGGGATAATACGCAAGCTATGAAAATAGTCGTTACCATCCCAGAGATTTATAAGGACGTTTTAAAGTTTGTAGAAAAACATGGTTTTGTTTACGAAGGCTTGAGCAAAGGCTCATACTTAAAAAATAGTGTATTATATAGCCTAGTATATATGGGTTTATCGAGGTAAAGAATGGGTATTGGTAGCATAATTGCGGGTACAGTTGGGCCGGTATTAGGCGGGCTAGTTCAAGGTCGAGCAACTGATAAGGCATCGGATGCACAAGCTGACTCGGCTAGAGCTGGAATATCAGAACAACGATCAGCTAGAGAATCAGCAGAACAACGCCTACAGCCATTTGCTGACATTGGTCTACAAGCTGGTGAGCAACTACAAAACTTCTTAGCTAATCCAAACCAAGGACTAGAAGAGATCAACCCTATTGTAAGCTTTCTACGTGATCAGGGATTCGAGCAAATCCAAGAGAGCGCGGCGGCCGGTGGTCGGTTAGGTGCTGGCGATACGCTTAAAGACCTTACACAATTCAACACAGATATAGCCTCAACAATTGCACCACAACTACAAAACCAGCGATTCAATCAACTGTTTAATGTTCTAGGTGTAGGTTCAAATGCAGCAGCGGGTCAAGGATCAGCGGCACTAAACACAGCTAACAATGTATCTAATCTATTGGGTAATGTTGGACAGGCTCAAGGAAATAAAGCCATAGGAAGATCAAACGCTATTACCGGAACTATTGATAATCTTAGTAGTGCGTTCGGTGCTTTTGGTGGCGGTACTGGTGGCGGTTCTAGCGGTGGCGGTGGCGGCGGTGGCAGTTCTAGTAGTTTCTTTGGTACGGCTCCCATACAAAGTAGTTTAACTTCACAAAATATATTAGGGAGTTCTTTCTAATGGCTTCACTAAACAGTTTTAACCCTGTAGGAGCCTTTCAAGGCGCTAGAAGCAACGCTTTGGGCATTCAGGCTCAAGAGCAAGGCATCGCAAGAGAAACAGCAGCAGCGCCCACACGTAACGCACTAGCAGACTTAAGCTTACAGCAAGCTCAAGTTGGTGCTGAACGTGGTGATACACAATTTGATCAAGGTCAAGCATTACAACGCGCCCAAATATTAAACCAGTCTGCTAGAGCTATGAAGGGGTTGGATGTTTCACAAAGAAAATCAGCCTTTCAAAAGTTAGCGCCTAAGCTTCAAGAGTTCGGTATTGATACAAATCAATTTGCAAACTCAGAGTTTACCGATGCCGATTTAGATAGCGCTATTGCTGAGACGCAAGGGTTTTTGGCTGATCCGCAATCTATGACAAAGCTTGGATTGCAGAAACGCACACTTGATATCAGAGAACAAGAAATTAGCCAGCGTAGAGACCTAAAAGAGCTTGAGCCAGAGCTTGCTGGACAGAAAGAAACTAAGAAGCTTGAAGCACAGTTAGGGCTTAAGCCTACCTTAGAAGGTAAGATTGAAAAAGCTAAAGGTGATGTTAAAGCGTCAACTGATATTATCAGCAAATCATTTGAGAAAATTGGCAGCATCACAACAAACATAAGGAATATTGATAGGGCAATAAGCGCTATTAATCGAGGTGCAAAAACTGGTGTAATTGCCAAACTTGTACCGAGTATCACAGCAGCATCACGAGAGCTTAGACAGATTCAAAACGAGCTTGGTCTGGATGTTATTGGTTCCGTGACCTTTGGCGCATTGTCGCAAGGTGAATTGGATCTAGCTTTAGAAACAGCAATTGATTTAGGTTTAGAGCCTGAAGCATTAAAGGATGTTCTTACCCGTAAAAAAGAAGCACAAAACAAGCTTATTGATTACCTTGATGAGCAGATGCAGTTTTTAGATGATGGCGGAACATTGGCAGGGTGGAGAGATAAAGTACAGCAAGGCTCTTTGCCAGAAGGTGTAACGGAAGACGATATAGCCACAACTATGCAAATACATAATTTATCAAGGGATGCTGTTATGCAGCGTCTTGGCGGTCAATAATGGGAAGAGATTTATTCGCAGTACAGCCACAAGAAGCCATTCAGCCTGAAGCTACAGTACAGCCTAAAGGGCGTGATTTGTTTGCAGTTCAACAGCCACAAGGGGTTATATCTGATGACAGTAACGGGAGTATTGATAGTCCTAGTATTGATAATGCTAATACAGGAAGTGAACAACCCTTAGAGAAAAGAGTTGATGACGTTTTATTAAGCATTCCTGGGGTACCTTCATTGGCTGAATTTGCAGCGGGTACAAATAGGAGTGTTGCAGGATTCTTGGATTTCCTTGGGCCAGATAATGTTAACGCTGTTTTAGAGTTGGCAGGTGCAGAATCAAGAGTACCTACATTCAGTGAAAATATAGCGGTACCACCGGCACAATTTGTAGAGCCAGGCTTGCAACAAAAAGTACTATCTACAGCTGGCGAGATTGCACCAGCAGCTTTAGGTATTGGCCAAACATTAAGAACATTAGCGTCTAAACTGCCAGGCTTTGCTACTACAGAAACAGCTAAAGCTGGAACACTTAGGCAATTAGGTGCAACAACAGCCAAACAAGATGTTGTAAGTGGTGTAGCGGCGGGTGTAGGTCAAGAAACAGGTAGAGAGTTAGGTGGTGAAGAAGGTGCTTTAGTTGGCGGAGTATTAGCGCCGGTTGCATTGGCGGCCATTCCACTTAATGCAGCAAGAGGAGCAGCATCAAAGCTTTTAAAGCAATCAGCACCATCTAAAGATCAGATAAAAGAAGCAGCTAGAAATATTTATAAATCATTAGATGACGCAGGTGTTTCTATACAGTCTAAAGAGTTTGATTCTTTAGCAGATGACGTTATATCAACAATGCGTAAACAAGGCTTTGATAGGGATACAACACCACAAATACAGGCAATTATAAGAAGGTTTGGCGAGGATAAAGGAGCAACAAAAAGCTTAAGCGATATTGATTTATTACGACAAATTGCAAGAGATGCGGGTGATAGCCTAAAGCCTAGAGAGCGCCGGTTATCGTCATTAGCTGTTAATAAAATAGATGACTTCTTAGATAGTCAGACAGCTACAGTTGACGGCAAAGAAGTAGGGCCAGCGTTTAAAGCTGCTCGTGATTTATGGCAGAGGGCTAGAAAGGTTGAAGTATTAGAATCAGCTGTTATAGATGCTAAAAGTCAGGCTTCAGGCTTTGAAAATGGCTTACGAGCACAATTCAGAGCAATAGCTAAAAAGATAAACAAAGGCAAGCTGAAAGGCTTCACCAAAGAAGAAGTTGCAGCGATTGAAAAGGTTAACAAAGGTACTAATGCGGGCAATGTAGCTAGGTTTCTAGGTAAGTTTGGCGTGTTAGATGGCGTTACATCTAGATCATTAACCACTTTAGGTGGTGCAGGTTTAGCGGGTAGTGCAACAGGTAGTCCATTAGCAGCTATAGCGGTACCAGGAATAGGTCAAGTTTCTAACGCATTAGCGCAAAGAATGACGGCTAACAATGCAGCAATGGCCAGCGCCATAATTAGATCGGGTAAGAATGGCGCAAGCATAGCAAGTATTTATGTAAAAAATACACCTAAATCAGCACGTAGCGCAACAGAGCTAGCAGAGTTACTTTTATCAAGCAAAGTGCCTTTAGAGAAAGTAATATTATCAGCAACTAAGCCACTAATATCGGATGCTGCAATCATTGCATCTATAGCCAAATTAAACGATACAAAAGAAGGTGAAAAATAATGTCTTGGTCAGTTATGAATGTACCTAACCCTATTATTGTAGATGCGGCTGGAACTGCTGGAAGTGGCTATGTATTGAAAGCATACCTAACAGGAGGAACTATTAGTACTTCAATAGCTATCGCAGCAGCAGGAACAAGCCCACAAACCACTATTACCGCTAATTCCGAGGGGAAATGGGAAGTTTCAGGCAATGAAATACTGCCTTATATCGATAGAAAGCATAAGTGGGGCATATTCGCCAATGCTACAGACGCAACAGCTAACACGCCGTTTTATATGGGGCCGTTTGATAATGTTGAGCAAGTAGCTAATTCATCAGATACAGTAAAAACATTTTCAACTTTAGCTTTAGCGGTAGCAGCTACAACCATTGTAGATGGTGACGCACTAAACATAGCAGAGCGCACAACTGGAAACGGTGGCGGGGCTGATTGGTATGTTGAATTGCTCTCAGTTGGAGCGGCTAACACTTACAACAGGGTTGCATGGGGGGCAAATACAGGCGCGGCCACTGATCTTGTTTTGGTTCTTAGAAACTCAGAAACAGGTAATGTTAAACAATGGGGCGCGACTGGTGACGGCACAACAGATGACTACGCAGCTTTACAATATCTAGTATCAAATAACGATAATATGTTTTTCCCTGATACAGCGACTTATATGGTAGGCACTACAATCAGAGAAGCATCAAACGCGGGTAGTAGAACTGTTCGAGGCGAAAATAGAGTAAGAACAGTTGTGAAAGCCACATCAACTTTAGCTACTTCGGGTGAACCTATTTTCTGGTTTGGTAATTCGTCTGGGCATGGCAACTACCGTCTGTACTTTGACGAGATAGCCCTTAATGGTGGCGATGAAGCTGGTGATGGTGCGGCAGGTGCAATTGCTTTAAGAGCGCATGAATGCGGGACATCTTACGCGGGCAATATGACTGTACGAGGTGCTTTAATGGGGATTCAGGCAATAGGATGTATCGGCTCAAGTTGGGGCGGTGAGAAGTCTGAATTTTATACGTCACAGCAGGGTATTGTACAACAGCGAGCACAGGGTGGGGGTGTAGGTCTTGATCCTGACGATATTATCAATACAGAATCTCCCCCTAACCTTAACAGTAATAGTTCAGTCATACAGAACTGCTGGTTTGCTGGGATTAAAAAGAATGTTGTT
>TARA_R110000803_G_scaffold20986_5_pt1 | contig 11652 bp, 11 predicted proteins | sample TARA_R110000803 | Tara Oceans TARA_R110000803 (sample SAMEA4397772) | marine metagenome | biome: Polar Biome; feature: [SRF] surface water layer (ENVO:00010504); material: water (ENVO:00002006), including particulate matter (ENVO:01000060) such as... | depth 5 m | reverse complement strand
CCCGATGGTCTGCAATGCGGTAAGCCGTTGGAGTTTGCGCGACCTGCTACGCCCCTTATAGAGTGTTGCTAATTACACACGATGTGTACCTGCCATACTCCTGTAGTTGAGGTTGTATACAAGGATACTAGGTACAGGACAGACTTGCGCCTACGCTTAGTCCTACCCCAAGGGCACTCCTTCCGAACGGTCACTCGATCAAGCCCACTGGTGTGATCTTGAGCCTCGTTGCGTTCTATGTCGCGCCTTCATGCTGCCGATGTTGTGTGATGCTGCTAATAATACAGGTAACATCTTGTTCATTGTCCATATGGTGGACTCATCTGTGCCTACGCCATTGAGCTACCACTAGGAGCATGATGTTGCTACAGATGAAGGTAACTTGCTGCTTGTGCTTGTAGCTATTGTACTTGGAGCCGTTCTTGTAGCCTATGTGGTGGAGCCTCCGTATACTGACGCAGGGGTAGGAGAGGGGTCGTTGTGTTGGGGGGGTCCTATACTGCACTACACCGACAGGTAGGTACTACGGAGAAGCGTGATGGTGTAGGTACTGGAAGGTTCGCTACTGTGAGCAAAGAGCGATAGCGAGTTTGCGCTTATACCAGGTATCGGGTAAGGCTTACTTGTGTAGACCCTCCATAGGACAACTACCAGCCACATAGACCCCCACGATACTACCAGCGGTGGACAAGGCAGAACAGGCAAGCAGGTACTTGATTACTACTACACTTACTATGGAGAATTACTATGGGTATTACCCTAACTGGCATCTCGAATGACATGCTATCTACTACTATCTATGACATTGAGGAGGAAGTCTCTGAAGCATTGTTTCAGACTACTCCCTTCCTTAGTGTTTCCCGTAAACTGAAGAAGGTCAAAGAGTTCAACGGAGGCTTCAAGATTGTTGTCCCTGTTGAGGTTGATGAATCATCTGTCGAGACTGTCCTTACCTCTGGTTGGGAAGCACTGAACATGAGCGTCAAGGATGCTACTGATCAAGCGGAATACGATTGGCTTCGTGTCGCTATGCCAGTACTTATCTCTGGTCGTGAAGAGGCGATGAATAGTGGTGATAAAGCCATCATTGATCTAGCTGAAGTACGGTTCAAGAACTCATTGTCTGCTCTTATGCGTAAGGTAAACAAGGAGATCGTTGGTGGTACTACTAGCAACCTCGGTGCATTGGGTACGCTCAATGGTACTCTTACTGGTCGTACTACTGGCTTCCTACAGAATCAGGTTCTTGGTTCACAGACTAACAACATGGGTGGACTTGCCCGTAGTAGTGTCGTTGGTCTTAACAACCAATGGTACGACGGTGTTGCAGGAACATTTGCCAACTTTGGTATGAAGGCTATGTACGAACTTGAAGCAGAGGCTTCTACTGTGTCACCTAGTGGTGGCGACGGTGGACGATTCCATCTGACTCTTGCTAGTATGACAGCATATACTCTGTACCGTAATGAGTTGTTTGCTAAGGAACGCTACATTGACGCTAAGACGTTGGACTCTGCTGGAGTACAATCACTAGCGTTCTCATCTGGTGTAATTATGCCAGAGCGTGACATGGAGGTTGCCACTGCTGCACAGGCTACTTCTATGATGATGTTGAACCTAGACGGTATCCAGTTGCACATCCATAAGGATGCTGACTTCTCGTTTACTGGCTTTGAGAACGTAACGGGCTATGATGGTCGCTACGGTAAGGTTCTGTTCATGGGCGGTCTTGTGGCTAACCACCTCGGATCTTCCGCACTCTTAACCAACATGGAGGCATAAGATGAGTACATCAACCTTAATTCAAGATCTATCATCAACATCAGTCGGCTGTTCTGCACGTCGTAAGGTCGAAACTTATTGGGCTTCTGCCGCGATTTTAGTTGGTCAATGGGTAACCCTTGATCAGACTAAGACAGGCGTTGAGCGTTCTAAGTACGTAACGGTGGCTACTTCTGCTGCCGCTGCTACTACAATGGCAGTTGGCGTTGCTATTACAGCGGTCACTGCTGATGAGGCTACTGCTGGTGCAGTTGTTGAGGTAGTCGTTGCTGGCTACGTTGAGGACGCATACGCTAATAGTGCTGGTGCTGCTACTGTTAAAGTCGTTGCTGGCGCACAAATGACAATGGGTGCTGGTACGGCTGTACTGCTGCACGAAGTTGCTGGTGTGCATACTCAAGGACAAGCCATCGGCTACGCCCTTGAGGTTGCTGGTGCGACTACTACTGCAAGAGTAGACTGTATCGTCACTTGTAGTCCTATCTAAACAGTTGCCCTGCCCTCTCTGGGGCTGACCTCATCCACCCGTTGCTCGTGGGTGGGGTCTTTTTTCTGAGGTATTGAATGGACAGAGGCCAGATCCGTAATCGAGTGTTCAACCTATCCGAGTATGCGCCAGATGATGCCGCTACTGGTTACACCAACTGGGTCAATGCCGTAATCCAAGAAGCGTACCTCCACATATGGGATGAATGTCCCTGGCACTTTGCTAGTAAAGAAACCAAACGAGTCATACGTCCCGACGTTACATCAACCGATAACCAACTAGGTCCAAGTATTGCTGCGCCTACGTTGGCGGTAACGAACAGTTCACGTACAGCAACCTTCACTACAGGTGTGCTTGAGACTTGGATGGCTAAAGAGAACGCTAAGTTAGATATACTTGGTCGTGAGTATGACATTGTAAAGATCACAAGTGCTACTGTAGCCGTGATTGATCCACCGTTCTTAGGAAATGCAGCTGCTATTACGTCTGCCCTAACGGACTGGAAGATCCTGGTGCGTGATTACAAGATGCCTGTTGATTGTAGAGAGATCCTACAGGTTAGTTTCTCCAACAGGGTTCAGAACAATACTGCTTATGGGAGCGTTGATTCTATCCCACAGCGTACCATCATATCAGACAACATGAACTGGCAGATTACACAGAACAAGCCAGACTACTACGTGCCACTTCCATTCGTTCATCAGCAGGTAGACGTACACTCACAGCCTACACTTAGCGTTGAGAACACTGGTGCTGGTTCACTTGCTGCTGGCACTTACTATGTTGGTTGGTCTGTATACAACTCTGCTACAGGCGTTGAGTCGTCTATGCACTCATCTTCTATCACTAATGGCACTACGCTTAACATAGGCATTACCTTTCCGAAGGTTAGCAAGGTAGGCTGGAATCGTAAAATATATTTCGGTGAACTCCAAACTGATGGTTCTTACAAGTATATCCCTATGCAAGACCATACTGGTGGATTGGATCTATACGGTACCCAAGAGGAACTCTTCCTATCATACGACGATACGGTAAAGTACACGACAGGTGCGAACCAGACAGTAGACAAGTCACATGAACTGTACGAATACCTAGTTGAACATGAGGGCGTACAGCGGTTCATTCGGTTCTACCCTAGACCACAGGCTAAGGACTACAGTGAAGTAGGCGCAACTGGTTCAGTAGATAGAGTAGAGTGGGCGTTCTTCCAACTACGGTATCTCTTCACACCACCACAACTGAAGGCTGATACGGATGTACCTGCTATGCCAGACTCTTTCCATTCACTGATTGTATGCAAGGTTATGCAGACAGTGTACGAACGGCTGGGTAACCAAGCAGCTCTAGAAATAGAAGAAAGAAGGTACAAACAGAAGATAGAGGTTCTTCGTGCTAGGTTCGTTACGTCCTATGATACCAAGTGTCAGATGGGTAACAGCTGGGCGACATATACTCATTGGTATATCCCAACTATTAGGGTGGGTTGATGGCAACTCTACGTGAGTTAGCCTTAAAAGGTATCGGACAGGACAGGGCTAACCCTGGTGCTTGGAGTGCTGAGAACTGGTCATTCGATTCTAATAGACTAGGATTTACTAGCGCAAGAGGATTCGTGTCCTACTTCAAAGGTACGGGTGCAGAGCTAGGTTATCCCGCTAATGATGTGTCTAGCATCTTTTGGTATCGTCGTGGCAGTATTGACTATCTCTTAGTCGAAGTACAGGATGGTGCGACCAGAAAAATCGTAACGTACACGAACAGCGCAGGAACACTAACTGAACATACTATCATAGATCTTTCTGCAAATCCAGAAAATCAAGTAAGTTATGCAGGTACGCAGTATATTCCCTTTGGAAACTTCCTCGCTATCTTCCCAGAGTACGGTCAGCCACAGAAGTTCTTCGGTAATAGGACAGAACCATTTGGATTTTTGGCTGCGCCAACTCCACCCCGACCTATTAACCCACCATCTTTGTATGAGATGGGACTTCCAACAGTTAATCCTGTTGGTGCTGCAACTTCTATGTCCTATGCAACAAGTGTTGAAAACTGGGATGGTGGAGCATCTGCTAGAAACGAAGGCTTCATGGTCTTTGAAGAGAACAATATCATCGGGTTTGGTTTAGGTGACGGGACTAAGCCTACGTCTGAACGTCTAAACTCCTATGCTTATAAGGTATCGTTTGTATCAGACACAGGCTCCGAGTCACCTCTTTCTGAGAAATCACTAACCGTTTCTTGGATCGGTGGAGCCGTAGAGGATTCGGATGAACCGACATATAAGTTTGGTATCGCTATAGATGAGATACCTGTAGGGAAAGAAGGCACAGTAAGACGAAACATCTATAGAACGCGCAATATGCAAGATGGAACTACTGGTGCTGGTGAACTCTACTACTACATTGATTCAATAGATAATAACTTTGAAACTCTATACACGGACATACAACCAGACTCTGCCGCCTCAGTAGCGGCTCCATCGTTTACTGATTCTATAATCATACCGTATGGTATCAAACTTGCAACTGGGTACAAGAACCGTATGGTAATAGCATCGTCTGATGACCACCCTGCAAGGGTATGGTGGAGTGCCGCAAACGCGCCAGAACAATTCCCATTAACAAACTACTTCGATTTTGGAAATACATCTGGCAGTCAAATCACTGGACTCTACGCCCACAAAGAGTTGGTACTAATCTTCCGTGAGGATGCGATTGATGCGCTAACACCTACTGGTCAGGCATCCACTCCGTTTACTGTTACACCAGTTGTCCAGGGTATCGGCACTATAGCATCGAATAGCATACAGGCAGTTCCTAATCTTGGTGTGATCTTCTTATCGTCTGATGGATTCTACTTGGTAAGTGGTAACTTCTCTGGTGGCTCACAGGTCGGCGTTCAGAAGCTTTCCCTAGGTCTAGGCCATGAGTTCGGTACAATCAATCAGAACGCGCTCTCAAAGGCCTGTGCGACGTATAATAGATGGGACAATGAATACTGGTGCCAAGTCCCTGCGTATGGACGACCATTTAATAATCTAGGTTTTGTTTATCATGCAGATGCAAATGCCTGGACTACACGTACCGATGTTCCAGCGGCTTGCTTTACGCAGTCTCCACAGCATCAGACTCTCTTTGGGTCTAATGCAGCACAGGCTTTTCTCTCTACAACGAATAGGGGTGTGTTTACTTGGTGCGCCGTTAGGCAACATGGAACATATCTAATTGGACAAACCGTAACAAAACAGGCATCTCCAGGGTCTACATGGCGTTCACACTGGCTAGACTTTGGTGATGCAGGGGCACAGAAAGTCATTCGGACTGTTGAGATTCTGCTTGTCGCTACTGGTGATGGAGCATTAGAGCTAGAGTCTAGGGTTGACTACAGAGAAGATACACTTCCTTCTACACTTAGTGAGACAGTGGCCGAACCTTATGTTGGTCAACATACACGCTACTATGGGACAGAAACAATGCAGCAACAAGATTCTGATTCCTATGCTAAGTACCAACAAGTAGTTCCTACAGCCGCTAATGATGCTCCTATTACAGCACGTATGTCTCCAACCAGGACAGCTGAAGTTCGTTTTGATATAAACGCTAATGCTTGTAGGCAATACTCATTTGAACTGAGAACAGAAAACAATGCTACTCTACTAGGGTTCACAATCTACTATGAAGTTAAGGGTGAACGTAAGGCGTATACACAAAACTTTAATAAGAGTATGTACTAATGCGAACCTTCCCTAAAGTTTTTCAAGAAGAGAATGGTTTAATAATATCTGATGATATGAACTCTCAGATATACAACCATCTAGAAACTTTCAATGGTGGTCTTGATCGTGAGAATCTACCCGATGATGTTCTAGTGTTGGCTACTACAACATTCGATACATCTGAAACTACTGTTCTAAACAGGCAAATCACACATACGTTCAATGCTTTTAAGGCTACAGGAATAACCTCTCAGACAACCTATCAAGGAAACGAACTATCTAAAAATTACAGTACGATTATGAGTATGGATATAGATACTGTTGGTGGAACCTTAGTGGGATGCACCAACATGAATGTCTATATAAAACCTTTCTTTGGTAGCGGTATAATAGCAAACCTAATGTCTAGGTATAGAGTTGGTGTTTTTATAGATGGATTGCTTGTAGCAGAAACCGACAACATAACAGAAGAACGCCACTCCTTTAGCCTACCGTTCTGTGGTAGCTCGCTATCTGGGACAACTACCCTAGAGACTAAGGTAATGGTTATTAGTGGTCTTACTGGAGCAGTAGATATGTTTACCATCAATCGCGCTCACTTCTGGGTTAGGGAGGCGAGGCGATGACTACTGTCAATCCAGTTACATATTCTAAGAATCAGACTATATCTGCAACATCTCTTAATTCTGTTCAGAACGCACTAGAGGCTGCGTCAGCAGATATTGAGAATGATAATATTAGAAAGGAATCGTTGCATACAGAATCGGTTAGTTATGCTGTTTTGCCAGTTAGATACTGGGCTACCTGTCAGTCGAATAGCAACACACCACTTTCTTATTCTTCAGTTCAGACAATTACTGGTACAACAATTACGAATGTTCAATCAGTACATACGTCAAAGAATTGTACCATAGAACCAGGACTAGCCCTTCTAAAGGGAGAGATAGTACGGATAAACTTCCATTGGGAAGTCTTACAGGTAGCCCATACTGCTTCCATAACTGATAGATTTGCTGGGTTTGTCGTTAGAACTATATGGACTGCTGCTGGAACGATTGACAATCCATACTCATACGGCACCGTACAGATTGGATCATTCAAGAAGTACGGCAATAGCATTACGTGTGATCAAGGTGACCATAGGACTGTTTCTTGGGATGGCATCTTTACCCCACCAAGTAATGATACATTAGTCAGTGTATCACTTATGATACAGAACAATAACGGAAGTGGAAGTGACTTCGCTACTACACTTGGAGATGGCTCAATGACAGTACAGGTTTACAACCGATGAGTTACACGAAAGTCACTAACTTTGCTGATGGCACCGCTGTTAATGCTACGCAGATTAAGGGGAACTTTAAGGAGTTACGTGACTGGGAAGTAGAAGATATTGCTGTAGGTGATGTTGATGTCATATCTATAGACAAGATAAAGAAGCCAGAATTGGTTTATGCAAGTGGCAGCGCACAACTTATTGTGAACTCTACTGGGTGTATTGCTAAGGCACACAACCCTGCATTGAACTTTCGTAGAGAAAGACCGCGTAATGTAAGCCTAAGTTACAACGGTTGTATTCTGAATATGCTTCACTTTAAGAGAGCAGAGTCAGATGAAGAAGCCTCTTTCGGTAGAGAGGTCCCAAAGACAGGTCTTTTGTTTTACATGGAAGAGCCTGGCTCTGTTCGTATTACCTACAACATTATGATTAACGGTTATCGGTCTGAAGCTGAGAACGCTAATGGACGTTGCTTCTTCTTTGTAAGTTGTTACCCACACGATAACGGAGAACACAATGAGCCTGTTACTCCAGACCCAGATGTTGGCGGTAGGTCTATTGTGCCTATAACATATATAGATAGTGCTTCATCAACGGTAAACGGAGATAACACTGCGGCACTTAGGTGCGTTACGATTCACAAGTGTCTAAACGATGGTGGTGGTAGCAGTATGCTTGCTAAGGGTTGGTATAGTGCATCTCTATTTGCAGGATCTAGTATGAGGCTTTCTATGATTGGAGCCAATACCTGCGTCGTAGAAGCACACTATGGTATTCATGTAACCGTCACAGACGGCGTAAATATTTAGGAGTAAGTCATGCCAGCAGTAGCTACAGCATTAGTGACATTAGCCGTATTAGGAACAGCGGAGTTAGTCCGTCAGATACCATCTGTTATTGCTTCAAAGAAGCTAAAAGAAGATATTAAAGAGCAAAAGAAATTAAAAAAAGAAGGGATGGGCACCGCTGAAAGACAAAAGCTTGCTGGAGAAACAAACGCCTTACAAGCCGCACATAACAAAGCCCTCATCAATACCTTTAAGGACGCCGCAACTGATTCAGCAAGTCTAGTCGATCTAGAGCGAATGGCACTAGAGCAAGCCGAAAAGAGCAAAGAAGCGACAGGCCGAATCGTTGCTACTGAAAATGCCCGCGTTCAACAACAAGCCGCAGTAGACTTAGCCACACTAAAAGGCACAGAACTGGCACTTGAACATCAAAGAAATCAAGGTCTTGCTGATCTTGGTGGTGATGTATTACAAGTTGCTGGTACGTCTGCAATGAAAACGAATGAGTCTGGGGATCGTTCCCTTAACGTCTCAACGGATGCTTTCATCGAGGGTCTAGGAACAATAAATAATAAGAGTGCATACGGTAGTATGTACGGCCAACAGCAAACTATTGGTGGGTCTGCTTTTACGCCAGATGAAGAAATTATGATTCAATCATTAATGAATAGCGGTAATACTAGAGCTCAAGCTGTAGCTCAAATTGATCAATTTAAACAAGCCAATTGATAGGATGCAATTATGAGTAATGTTGTACAAGATTATAATGCAATAGCCAACAAGCCTGATCAGTTGATCAATCAAATTGTTGCTCATTTAATACAACAAGCTGGAACAAACCCAGATGCTAAGAGGGCATGGATTAACCTTAATACTCTTAATGTAAATCTTCGTGATGCCGTAACCGCCCTATCAAAGGCAGGTAAGTCTATTCGTGAAAGTGATGCTCGTATAGTTAAGACTAGGATGGAATCTAGAAATAAATTACTGATTCAACAAAGTAAATCTAGCACAACTACAGGTGTAGCCAGAGGGGAACGCCAAGCAGAGGCAAATGCCGACGCAACCGATAGGCAGGGTAAGGCTAGAAGTGGAAGTACTGCAAAGAACGAGAGAATTATTAATGGAATGAGAACTCTTCCTAATCCTACTGCGGAAGAGTTCAAGAGAAGATTAGAAATAGAAATCAAATCACAATATGGAAATAACTATGGGGGAATAGCAAGTGACCCACTTACCAGACCTATAGTTCTTGATGATCTACGGGCTGCTGTAGATCAAACTGTTGCTAGACAAGCAAGATGGGCTCCTGGCGCAAAGGAAAGTCTAAATATTGACAACTGGTTTGATGGTAAGTTTGGTGCCTATGGTACAACACATGGTGATGCTCTGGATTCAAGTGGTGCCCGTACAGGACAAACAGTATCAGAACGTGAACGTGATTCATACGTTGATGCCGCAGTAAGGCTAACATACGCTGCTGGTAACATTGCTACCGATGGTGACGCTTTAGACTTTGATACTGCATATCGAATTGGTATGACTACAAAAGGTAGAGACGAAGGTGGTCTTACTAAAGCAATATCTACGGCAGCATTTAATAAGTTAAAAGTAGAAAACCCAGAGTTGATTGAACGCTTTGGGTACGCTGATGCTTTCCATGAGTTCATGTATTCAAGAGAAGGTAAAAATGATCCTAACTACGAACAATTATTTTCTGAATTAGGTGAAGTTGGAAGGAGCGTCAACCAAATCCAATATTGGAATGACGACGCGTATGAAAGACTAGCACAACAAACTGAAGATATAAAAACTGAGAAGGGTCGCTTAATACAAACAATAGAAAAAAATACCCCAAGCTTTGCTGAAATACAAGAACGAGCAAGGTTGCTGTATATCAATATGTACGGCACTACAATGGAGAGAAACACGGAAAAGAGGCAAAAAGAATTGAAAAAGTCTTTTGCAGAAGATCAATTCTTTCAGCAAACGTATAGTACGCAGAAGAGAATTATTGACGCGCTTCCTATACCCAGGTCACAAAGGAGAAAGTTCAAGGCTTTTCTTCGTGGCGATAGTGGTGTGCTTACTGGTTCCGACCAAGCAGAACTGCTTATGAATATTGAAGGTTTCTTAAAGGAAGCGAGGGCAGAAGGCCAAGTCATTCCTGAAGCACTACAAGTTTCTCTACAGCCACAACTACAAGCAAGAGGTCTTACTGTCCATGATGAGAAAACAGGAGAGATCACTGGATATAATATCAACGATATGAATGTTCCATTAGGTGACCTAAAGTATGAAGATATGGTTGCACTAGCCAGTAGCATCGCAACAGAGAATAATATGTCATCCGAACAGGTTGGTCAAATGGTAGAGAACTTGGCTACATACGCCAAACATTCTCTTAGCGGAGACTTTGAGGCTGGTAATGCACTGAACGCTATGCGACCCGTTATAGAGGCTATTAGTAAGTCACCGATGCCGAGTGTTCGGTATGACCTAGATGTTGCTGGTGTCGGTGAAGATCTAGTGGAAACTGAACAGGCTGCAACACCTGTTGTTCCTGAACCTGTTGTTCCGATAGGCACTAGACAGCCCCTTGATCTAAATCTAGAAGAAGTAGATGAAGATCTTGTTGCTATTGAATCTGCAATGGGTGGTCGCGCTAGTCCTTACGATGCGTCAACTGGAGCCGCTACTGATGGGTCTGCTCTTGGTAATACGGTAGGAACTATACTTACCAACCAAGCAGGTCAATTAGGTGGAAGCATAACACAAGCAGATGTGCTTACTACCCTAAATAAAACATGGAAAGATTTGACTGGTAAAGGGTTTGATGCTGATGGTCAGATTGAAAAGAATAGAAAAGCGTTACTTTCAATCTTAAACTCTGGAGGTGCGCCCGAAGATCAAGACAAAGCATTTAATCATTACTTTTCAGATATGGCTGGAAATCCAGCATTTAAACAAGAAGTGTATGCGTACTTAGGTGCCTCTGGAGCAGCTCCAAGTGAAGAATAATCTAACATCCAACCAGAAACTTCATATCGATACATTAGAAAATCCAGGACAGGTTTTTCAATACTTGCAGTCTGAAACAGATGAAGATGAATGGGTAATTAAAGGTTGGATGTTAGATTTAGGGCAAGATATTGCCCACCCTAGTTTGAAAGTTATCCCTACAGATAAGAAAGTTGTTGAAGGTAGTGCTAGTCAAAGTGTCACATCACAGGATGATGTGATTGATGCACATCAAAAAGCGATGGATCGCACCGAAAGTAAAGGTCTGAACCTAGATACCGCAGCTATGGCGAGTGAATGGATTAGGGAGGTTCCTCGCTCTCCTAGTGGAGATCCGCAGTTATCTATTGGTGATGATCTTACAGGAACACCGACTACGCAAGAGCATTTAGATAAAGGGTCTAATGCTATACGAATAGCCCTTGATGCAATGAAGCCACAGAAGGTAGAGTCTGGTGATATGCAATGGCAAATGTATCAAGATCTTCTTCCAAGAGAAGAAGAGCTTATGTCTGCCTATAATGAATCAATATCAGATGAGAACTGGAAGATATATAAAAGCGATACAGGCACAACC
>TARA_R110000803_G_scaffold84087_2_pt1 | contig 11682 bp, 20 predicted proteins | sample TARA_R110000803 | Tara Oceans TARA_R110000803 (sample SAMEA4397772) | marine metagenome | biome: Polar Biome; feature: [SRF] surface water layer (ENVO:00010504); material: water (ENVO:00002006), including particulate matter (ENVO:01000060) such as... | depth 5 m | reverse complement strand
GTGCCACATTAGTTTACCTTTAATAATCATAGTGTAGTTCTCCTTTGATTTATATTATGTGTACTCTTATAGCACACTTTGTCGTCTTTGTCAATCACTTTCTTAAACTTTCTAGCAATCTCTTCTTTAAGACCTTCTTTAGTTAAAGACCTTAACTCTTTACCATCAAACTCCATAAGCATTGTAGCTCTCCTTAGTGTGTACCTGACCAGTTATCTGCGATAGCATAATCAGCCGCCAACGGTACGTTCATCTCAAGGTACGTGCCTACATAAACCATAGCATCCATACATATCTGACCCAGTCTATCTGCATCATTCTTATGTACTTCAAACTGTAGCTCATCGTGGACAGTTAAGACGAGCTTGGCATCTAGCCCTTCCTTACGTACCATTCTCATAATAAAGTTCATCCAGTACTTACATACGATAGCTCCTGCACCCTGTAACAGACTGTTAAGAGCTGCGTGTTGACTGCGTATGTGTATTCTTCTACCATCCAAAGCCTCAATAGATTTCTGACGTGCCTCTTTCTTTGTGTTCTTAATAAGCTGTGCAAGCTTGGGAGTCTCTGTCAAGAACCTGTTCTTTAAAATCTTCCCTGCCTTTGCACCTTTGCCTACGATAGATCCGATCTTAGCATCACCCGCACCATAGAGGAAGGCGTAGATAAAAGTCTTAGCCGTGTCTCTGTCAGATAAACCTGCCTTCTTCTGATTGAGAGTGTGAACGTCCGTACCTTTAGAGGACTCACCCGCTATGACAGCTTTGGTAAAGTCTTCATCTTCCATGTAGTGTGCAAGCATACGTAGCTCTAAGCCGCTGGCATCACTACCAAGCATGACATAGCCATCACCTTTGGCACAGAACAACTCACGACACTCAAACCCATAACGTCCTGCCTCCTTCTTAAGTATCTTCTTATCTTTATAGGAGATACGAGAGATGTTAGCGAGGTTAGGCTTCTGATGTGTCATACGATTAGTCACAGCTCCTAAGGCCATGACCGTACCGTGTATCCTCTCGTCAACTACGTGGGCTAAGCACTGCTTCTCCACCCAACTACTACGAGACGAGTACATCTTCCACTTGGCTAAAAGCTTGTACTCAGGCGGGGCATCATCAGAGATAGTTACTAAGTTATCTTCACAGATTTTCCAGCTCAATAGTTTTACTTCTTCCCACTTAGCCTTGGTAATTTCCCTACGCTCATAACGTTTCATAGATTTGTTGTAGCCATCAGTACGCACATAAGGCTTCCACCCTACAGCGTTAAGCCTAGTTACAATCTGCTTAGGGCTGTTAAGGTTGAACTCGATATCTTCGTACACATCGATGCCATACTTGTCAGGGTTCTCATCGTAATCATCAGGCTTAAAGTATTCAATCAAGCTTTTCTGAGCATCGGTCAATCCTTTACATCTTATAGCTCCAATAGTTTCATCCTTCTTATACTTAGGTATGTACCTCTTAGATAACTTCTGGTGAACATCAAAGGTTGTCTTAATATGATCTTCAAGCTTCATAGCCTTATCAGTTGTTTCGTTTAATAGCTCAATAGCTTTACGTTCGTCAAAACCTACGCCATACTCAGTCATAGCTTTGATGTTCATAAAAGTCTCGTGCTCCATCTGAACAGCCTGCGTAGGTAGGAACTCTTTTTCGTTCTCTATAAGATACTGATATACCGCTACTGTTACCTCTACGTCTCGCTTGCAGTATTCTAACATGTAAGGTGTGTATACTTTCCAGTCGTCAGGAGAGTCGCCTTTAGGAAAACCTAAGAAGTCTCCCCACCTCTTGAGTGAGTGCATCCCCTTACGTTCAGGATTAGCCAACTGCGATAAGATAACGGTATCAATAACCTGAGACCTAAGTATCTTTGTACCTGTTAACCTATTCAACACAGGTATGTCAAAGCCTAACCCGTAGTGAGCGATAAAGGTCTTCACACCTTCAGCAAACTTGGGGAACTTTGTGTAGCAGTCGCCTTGTTCAAAAGTATACCACTTGTCAGACTGTAAGTCGTAGCATTGAATACAGTGAATAAGTGTAGCGTCTAGGTCATCTGTTTCTATGTCTATAAAGACTTCCATCATCACACCTCTTCAAATTCATTATCAACAGGGTCAGTCACCTCAGACATCGCTCCTGTATCTTTGCTGTAGTGTAACCAACCTACAACGCCTGTATCGCCTGAGTACCTGTTCTTCTCACAAGTAATCTTAGTAACGTTAGCTATGTAATCATTCTCGTTGTTCTTATCTCGCTCAAGTCTGATTACCATATCACTTAGCTTCTCGATGTTAGCTGTACCTCTGATCTCTCCTTGTCTGTTAGTGTGAGCTACGATCTGTAAGCTATAATTCCACGCAATGGTGGAGTCCTTAAGCTTGGAAGATATCTCATCCAACGCACGTCTTTCATCCAAGTGACGTTGATCTGATACGAGCATACTGATATGATCTAGGAAGATAACCTTACAGCCCAGTGCCTTAACAAAGAAGCTGATCTTGTTCATGATGTTGTCTGCATCATTACTCCCCCACTCTTTATAGAATGCAACACGATCTTTCAACTTATCGTAAGAGTCTTCCACAGCTTGGGAGACCTGCTTCTCTTCTTCAACCTCATAAGGGTTACCGTCTGGAGGGACTGGTGCATCTTTCAAGTGCAACCGTTCTCTCAAGTCTACAGAAAGTAGGCCGATCATCGCACCTCTTGGTGTCTCCTCGATGTGTATGATACCAACCTTAAAAGCTTCACCGTCTGCAAAGGTAGTGGTAGCGTAGTAGTGCTCCAACTCTCTTAAGACCTGAGACTTACCTACGCCTGTATCAGCTATCCATGTTACCATCTCAGCAGTACGAAGTCCTCTGGTCTTATCATTCAAGCAGTGCCAAGGGTAGGTATAACTCGTAGACTTCTTACCATAAAGTACGTCTTGCTTGAACTTCTCATCTGAACCTAATACGATATCTTCAGGGCTATACTTTTCTGCATCCCAGTAACGTTTCATAAACTGTACAGACTTACCCTTCAAGAGATAGTCGTTAGCATCCTTCATACCTTTCAAGTGGTTAAAGACATAGACCTTGGCAGTATCTAATATTTCTGCCATCTCTGAGGTAGCCTTTTGTCCTTGAGCATCGCTGTCCATACACAACACAATCTTATCGAAGGCGTTTATGTATTCATAGACTGATTGGTTCTTTAGAATCTTTTTAGCTGACCCCGCTCCGTGAGGTATAGACACGTAGGCATACTTGTTACCAGACATCTGCAAAGCCGCCATAGCATCACACTCTCCTTCGGTAATGCAAAGGGTTTTACCCCACTTACCTTTTTGTCCAATAGGAAAAGCTTGTTGTCCGAACAGCGTCACCTTCTTAGGATCACCTTTGCTACCCCATGCAAAAGTCTTATCAGGACCACGCATCTTGGTAGCTACTTTGTTACCTAGACCATCATAGTAGGGATAGATTTGGTGTGTTGCTGTGCTTTTAACGCCATAGACTTGGCAGATATTTGATTTTAACCCCCGATCTGACAAGTCTTTGAAGACTGGTACTCCTTTGAGTTCTGTCGGTGCGGGTGTGGTAGCTAGTGCAGGCATTACATCTTCTCCATTCTTATAAGCTTCTAGTATGTCTTCCTCGCTACATCCTTCGTCCAAGGCTCTGTACCTCTTAGCGTGGTAGTCTTTAGGTATGTCGTCTCCCTCACAGGAGTAACAGTGCACACCTTTGCCGTCTTCATAGATGGAGAAGCCGTCAGAGCTTACACCACAGGGACAGGCGTGTTTAGTTTCTTCTGTCATCGTTGTAATTCCAATTTTAAAAAATATTTAATTTCAATACTGTAAATACTTAGTTATCATCCTTCTTAACAATACAAGCCTGAAGAGGGTACAACAGCTCGCCATCAGGTACAATGATGTTGTATGTTTTACTCTTCTGCAAATAGTCCACGTTATTGAAGGACCTGGCCTCTCCATTAACTATACAGAGTAAAGAGCCGCTATCAGGTACGTAGGCTCTGTAGACTTCTAAGATTATAATACTTAGAAAAACTAATACAGATGTAATTAGCCCTGTATTCATCACGACATTCATAAACTTCTTAGCTGTTATTTCGATCTTAAATGGCATCTTAGTTCTCCTTTTTAGGTTTAATCAACTGTACCGATCTTTGTTTCTCTGCGGATAAAATATCTTCACGCTCGCTAAAAACTTATCCCGTTCCATCAGACCTGTACAATTGATACAGATCGCTTCATTGTTTCGGTTCTTCATAGGTCTTATGAAGTCCGATTGAGTTTTACAGTCTTTGCAGATGTAGCTATATGTCGGCATCTCTTTAGTCTCCTTAATTTGCATACACGCCCACAACCTCACAAGTATGCCCCACCTCTGCACAGGTGGTCCCAGTTTCTATTTAACGGACGAAGTCTTTAATTACATCCATTGTGAACCATATAATCACATCAAAGTTTGGGCAGGTCTTGTGACTGTCAAACTCGTTATGTCCGTATAGCTCTACGATCTTGTCCTTTGTACCATACTTTGTCCTTAAAGTCAATATAAGTTTTCCAAGGCTCTTAAGTTGTACAGGTGTGTAGTCGTTCGAAGGCTCCGTAGTGTATAGCGTATCGTTAGGAGAACCTACACGTTCTAATCCACCTTCCAAGCATACACCTACAGAATTTTTGTTCTGTCCACGACAGTGTGCTCCTGCCTTTATGATAGGACGGCCTTCTTCTACAGTACCGTCACGTCTGATAACATAGTGATAACCTATGTCGTCCCATCCACGCTCTTCTACGTGCCACTTGCGTATGGTATCTACGCCTGCATTCTGATCAGGGTATGTAGCCGAACAGTGTACTATGATTTTGTTTATGTCTCTCATTACGTACTCCTGTTCTTAGTCTGCAAAGCCTCTAACAGCTTACGCATCTGTGGATCATTCCAAGCAAGTTGATAATTGCTGATAGCCTTTTCCAAGCTCTTGAACAAGTCTTGGTGTGCCGATTGTAGTTCTACCAAGGCTGTGTCGTCGTATGCGTCTATGCTAATCTTGCTCATTTAAATTCTCCATTTTCTCTACTACTAAGATTTGTCTCAACTATTTTTAGACTATCTTTGCCTGTAGAATATACCTCAAGTGCTTTAAGTGCCATAAACTTTGACATGTATGCAGAGTGTACCTGCGTTACTGTATTATCAGGCACGGTCTGTAAAATTATATAGATCCTTTTACTCATCGTCCATTGGCTCCTCTTCCAAGTACCGTGTTAGGGTAACTATTTCATCAGAGAAATAATCCTCAATGAGGTTGATAGCATCGCCCGTAAAGTCTGATAAGTTTATATCACCTGAGAGGCCTTCATAGCTCTCTAAAATCTTCATAGCAGCTATAAGTTCCCTTTCTTTTTTGTTTAAAAATTCTATATCAGCGGCTAAATTCTGTTTAATCGTCATCGTTCTTCTCCTTATGGTATACAGCTATCCAGCTGAGTAATAATACAGGCCCTACTAAGGCTATTAAGATTGTTAGATATATCATAATCTCTTTCATTTGTCAAGTCCCATAGGTTTTTTATAGTCATCTCTCCACTCACCTTTCCAGTCTTTTTTACGATTATAAAGCTTCTGAGACTTCACAACCCGTTTACGGTACTTAGAACTACGTAGGTCTTTAGCTATGGGGTTCTTAGTCATCGGAACCGCCACATAGATCATCCTCTACATCGAACTTCACAGGTGACTCACCTAAGCAAGGCCTGCAGATACCTGTAATAACTTCTATGTCATCTGTATTGTCTAACCACCTTCCGCAGTCTGTGCAGAAATCTGTCTCGGTTTGAGGGTGTGGGTACATCTACTTCGCCTCCTGAGCGTATTTAGTGTTAAGTGCTTTCTTTTTATTCCCGTGAAAGGGAAAGGCTACAACGCTCTTACGATCTGCAACAGCACATAGCTTGCAAGACGCACAAGTCACATCGTCTCTATAGGTCGCAGGACAAGTCACCACCTTATTACCCTTAGTAGTCTGGAAAGTCTTTGGAAGGCCTTCAGGTATCGTTACAACCACTGGGCCGATATCTAAGTCAACTAAGTAATCTACTTCGTCTATGGAGTTTGCAGAGAGGTTTATAGTGAAACCGTTTTTGTTTGCACTAGCAATAACTCCTCCATCAATATCATTCGTTATCCTGTGGTGTGTATAAGTGAACCCTCGTTTACCTTCGTTAGCTTCTACAAGGGCCATAATTTTAGAGATGTCTAAACCCCATGACGCTACAGGCAAGTCACCCGCCTGATTATGCCTCCACAGCTGCCCAGTCGGTAACTTCTCTATAGCTTTACAGAACGTTAGCCAATCTGTGCCACGTTCCTTAGCCGTTACCTTGTTCCAATGGAGCGACATAGGGAAAGCGTCTGCATAGCATCCATTGTCCTTGAAAGGACACGTAGCGGGGCAACTATCCCGTGTTGTAGTCGATACAGGTATGGGGCCTGTCTTGACGTTAGTTGATTTAGGGCTTAGGTGTACTTGCATTTTTTATCTCCTTTACAAACTTCTCAGCATATTTACAATACTCATACTCGAAGTCTTCTTCCAAGTCAACTACGAATACATAATACTGGTCAGGTTCACCGCTAGGGCTTTCATTGATCTCATAGTCTGTACCAACGTTAGCCGTTATTAAGGCTACGAAGACCTCCATCTGTAGCTTAGTTAAGTTGTCATCTGTTTCGTACATCTTACATATCCTTTAAATAATCTTCTAAATCTAATTGTCTTTCAGCCTGATCTATAACTTCTATGTCGGTATCACAGACTATGTCGGCACTGTCTGCTTCGATCCATACATGCGCTCCACACGACAAAGGCTTCTCAGGTCTATACACAACCTTTGAAGGTCCGTTGATATCTACAGTATGTGCATACTTATTAGACTTGTAAGTCTTTACCGTTAGTACAGGATCGTTGGTGTTATTCTTACGGTTAGCTTTTACTACGTGTTGGTTAACATGTACTCTAGTCTTCATCTTCTTAGCTCCACGTAAAAGCCCCCATAATCTTTTTAGACTACGGAGGCTCTGTAGGTTGATTAGGCTTGGTAAAGTATTTCACCTTTAGTATCTCGTTTGAGTTCGTATCTTGTAATGAAGTTATTTAGTTCGACATAAAAGAATTTATCGTTGTCTCCTCCTACGTGTTGTACCTTTATGAAGTCTACCTGACCTGTATATTCACACGTTGAAACACTTCTTACATATAAAGGTGTATTATCTTCGTCACCCCACACTTGTCCTTTACGTAGTGTGATAAAGAACTCTTCATCGCCTACAAAGACTGTGCCTTCATATTGCTCCTCTACACCGCCTTCGAAGTCTGCTTCGGCTACAACCTCGTAGCGACTGCATCGGCCTTTGGAGTTGTTGTAGTCCACAGGTATTGAGACTACGTCCCTTGGGTTAATCTTAATGAGCATAGTATGACCACTAGTCCCCCAGAAGCCTTGTAGGTATTCGAGGCTACAGAAGTGTAGACCATCTGAACATGTTCTGTTCTTGTCTGCACACACCCTATTGCGAGGCATCTCACATATAGAGCCTATGGAGTTGTCAAACGTTCCGCTGTGCTTATCCTTGTAGTCGTCGTTAACGTTCTTATACGCCATGAAGCATCCATCAGGCGTTAAAGGTAAGTCGTTTTGGTCTAAGAAGTCATACGTCTCCTCTACTGCACGTTTATCTGGATTGCTTCCTAGGTTCAACAGGAAGTTAACAAGAGGTGAACAGTCTACTTCTTCTGAAATCATTTTTAACATACGTCTACTTAGAACTTCAGAGACTGCATAGCCGTCAAAGGTTACTACACCCTGAGTTGCTACAATACGTCCATCACCAAATTCATTAACCGCAAACTCTAAATCAATCATGTTGTTAGCTTCGTCCCACCTACCTTGTTTAACTAAGTCTTTAATGGTTTCGAAGTTAGGGAAAGTTTTATCAACAGTAGTTGTCTTATTATTAATACATACAAAGATACTGTTTTTATTTGAAACAAAGTAATTCATTTTAGTTCTCCTTAGGTGTTTTGTTCAGAATATATCTAAACACTATATAGGTCTTAATATCACATCCAGACCCTTTTGTCAAGCGGTTTTTATTTCGCCTGTATTATCAATCACTTAGAGTAGTGCTCGAAATAGTCACATGCAGCTTTTTCGTCCATAGCATGTGTGTTTATTGCAGAAAGCATAGGGAAGGTCTCTCTCCATTCAGCTTCTAAAGTCTCTTGACCTAACTCTTTCATAGTCTTCTGAGCTTTAAATACCTTAGTGAATTTACGTCCTGCCTTATTATATGTTTCTAACATTAGCTGAGCCGAATTAGTAATTCGTTGAGTGGAGAGATTCTCCCACACGGCATTTGTGTTATGTTCAAAGATTTTCTGGTACTTAGCCCTAGCTGAACAGAATTTCATAGTTTTTTCAGCTAATTCCTTATTATAATCTGTGATAACAAAGGAATCATGAGAGATTAAGACACATAGGTTTGTCAATAGGTTGTTTATTTCAAACATATGCCTTGCTCGCTCTCCTATAGCTGATTGAAGACTTTCGTCACGATACTCTACAATCTTATCAAGTAACATATCGCTACCGTCTTTCCACCCATAGGCCTCTACTTTGGCTTTATTAGTAGCAAAAACTCCATAGAGCTCGTCTTTAGGCCACACCTTCCTGATAACCTCGTTAGTGATAGGTATTCTATCTCCTTTTAACAGGATACCTTCGTGGTCTAGAAGAATATAGTACAGGCCTTTGCTTAATGTAGAGGCATCTACCACCTCTTTGCTTGAACCGTGTACCCATTTGGTAGGCTCATAACAGGCTACGTTAGTCAACTTGGTTATCTTCTTAGGATCATACTCAATATCAGAGGTGTAAACTACAAATTCCTTAGGAGGTTTACCTAGTTCTTCATAGGCACAACTATCCCACACTTCTTTAGTAATTTGTATGATTTCTGCATCATATTCCTTACAATATTGCCTCGTTTTGATGTCTTTATTCTGCTTATCATCTACGATTATGAAGATTTTATCAAAAGTATAGCGGTATAGTGTTCTCTTTGACATCAATCGTATCGACTTGGTACTCCACACCTCTTCAGAGGTCTTGCTAGGGCAGTCAAAGTATGTATCACTAAGACACCCTGCATCTGTTGCGTCCTGTGTGGTGATAAAACTAGAGTTCTTTTTTATCTCTCTAAAGCGTTTGTTTTTTAGGTACTTGTTGGGTATCTTTTTCAGCTCTTTAGTAAGCTCTTTGATTACACTAGTACGTACTTCTATGAGTTTCTTCTCTAAAAACTCCTTAGTTTTGTCACTATATAGCAAACTTTCCCTTGACACTGCCAAATCTACGTCACCCATCTCTAAAAAGATGTCAAGGCCTCGATAACTACTTTCAGTAAGCGTCAGTTGTTCAAAGTCTATGTCGAATGCATAGCCTCCAACAATCACCCTAGCTCCATCGTTACTGTAATAACTAGTGGCACTTTCCGACATCCTAAAACCCTTACCTTTCAAGATACACTTCCTTGAGTTGGCTTTAAAGTCTTCAACACCCTTAACAATCACAGGAAAGTCTTGAAACTCTAAGATTTCTGCCAAGACCTTCTGCGCTCTACGATAGTCTGACCCGTCTAAGGGAACTTTCACCGTTAATCCATCAGGTTCAGTAGACTTTTGAGACCCTATTCGCTTAATCTCATACATACCTGTGTCGTTTTGCAAGCATACGTAGCCTGTTGTCACCCCTTCGAAGCGGCTTTCTACTGTAAAAGTATCTGTGACAGCTAAGGGGGTCTTACAACCCCAACCAAACCCGCCTATAATAGGAGCTCCTGCTTCTGTTTGGTTAAGGTTACTCTTAGTAGAGTGACCAAACTTGGTGTAGTTGTGCATCACATCCTCTATAGACAACCCAGTGCCAAAGTCTTTGAAGACTATTTGAGGGTTGAGCAGGGTAGGGAGGTGTACCTCGAAGGCATCCTTGTTGCCCGACATATTGTGTGCATCTATACAGTTACTAATCATCTCTCTTATACACGCCTTAAGAGGGTCAGTATAAGCACTCTTGATAAGTGTTTGAAGCATATGTGCTGAGGCACTAATACTATACTCTGCGGTAGCTTCAAAGTTGTTGGAGGTCTCAGTACCTCTTGATTCGCTATGTAGTTTCATCTGTATTCTCCTTAATATACATAGTCCCTAGGACTGCTGAGGTTGCCCTGTGAGTGCCTAGGTCTATGTAGAGTGGCAGGTATGTAGCTCAAGCTACAGCCTTGGTAGCCTGTGCCGCCTTTAAAGCCCGTTTAAGTCTTTTGATGTCTAACTGCATACGAGTTACTTGGAACGCTTGAGATTGTAAAGGGCTACGTGGGTTGTCACGTACAACAACAGTAGAAAAACGTGTAGCTTTAGGGAAGGTCAGTTTTCTTCCTAATACGTGTTCAGCTTGCTTACGGGTAGCATCTAGAGGACACGTTTTACCTGTCTCCCAATCAGAGATTGCTTGTTGCCCTACGCTAATAGTAGCGGCAAACTTTTCTTGTGAGAAACCTGCATTAATTCTTGCTTGACGAATATCCATAGTCTTTATCCTTTTCATTAGGTTGGTATTGAATTCCGAAAGGACCACACTTCACGCATGCCACCTTCCCTTTACGTCTACGTATCTTAGTCTTACCACATTTAGGGCAGTTAGCCATTATACGCATCTCCTTCGTTAATTATAAAGCCTTTAAAGCCACACAGCTTCTACTCTCTCCTCACTGTGTGACGGTCTAGGCTCGAACATAGAGCGCTGCAGGCCTGGAGCTGGGTCGTCAGAGGCAGCAGGCTGGTTCGATAGCTACTTCGCTTACTTGAAGTAGCTACGGAGACTTCCACTTCTCTAGAGGGTAAAAGATTACGGAAGTCTCTATAAACTTGTACGACCATCAGTCGGTACAAGAATCTCTATAGGCTAAACAGTCTTTGGCTCTGTCTAGCGTTTGTTGGTTGAGCTTGGTGAATGGTCTGTTAAGGGTACGAAAGCTTTTCACCTTGTAAGCAACTCTTAAACCTAGCACTCCTTGCCAGTTCATGACGGTAGTTGTACCATCTGAAATCTCCCAGATCAGTAGAGACACATCAGTCTCACCTCTTATGATAGCGGGAAGAGCATCACCATAATAACCTGAGTTGACTATGACCGCTTCACCAACTACTAAAGGCTCTCCATAAACGTCTCTGGCCTTTAGCTCGTCACCGTCTTGAAAAGTTCTTCTACGCATTGTTCACATCCTTGTCTATAATTTCTAATAAGATTCGTAGGTCTTTCAAGGCTTTGAAGCTAAAGCTTACTGCTTCGCCGTCTTGTTCCAAGGTGATGAAGTCGTCACCTGCTTTGTCGACTGTGATGAAGGTCAACGTGTCGTCACCATGTAAATTATCTGATAAGTACATTAGAAGTCTCCTACGATTTTACACCCTACCACGCTTGGGAAGAAGGACTGGTTACATTCTGTGTAGACACGACCAGTACTTCCTGCGTGTCTTGGGACTTCAAAGCTCGTCACCGTTACTGGTTTGCCTCTGAAGGTATGGAGCTGTG
>TARA_R110000803_G_scaffold22164_2_pt1 | contig 11685 bp, 8 predicted proteins | sample TARA_R110000803 | Tara Oceans TARA_R110000803 (sample SAMEA4397772) | marine metagenome | biome: Polar Biome; feature: [SRF] surface water layer (ENVO:00010504); material: water (ENVO:00002006), including particulate matter (ENVO:01000060) such as... | depth 5 m | reverse complement strand
TGAGTTGGAGTTTGAGTTGGAGTTTGAGTTGGAGTATTGGTAGGTGTGACTGTTGGGCATGTTCCACAATCTTCACAGCTATCGTAAAAATCATTAGAGTCTAACACATTCACGGCACCTATTATTGGGGATTCAGATTGTATTAACCAACATGTTCCATTAAATGTAAAAGTTGGACCAAATAAAGTACTAGGTTTAATCGTTGAGTCTACACACGCGATTTTAAATTTTTCAGTTAAAGTTATACTTTCATCACAACAATCAACCGCAGAAATCGACCATTCTGAACAGGGTATAACACTAATACATTCACCACAATTTTTGTAATCGAAATCATTTCTAATTCCATCGCTACCATCACCACCAACAGAGTCAGCAAAAAAGCAACACTCATCAATAACATAGACACGGAGATTACTAATTATATCTGTTAAATTAGCAGTTGGGACAGAAATCGATTTTTTTATTGTTTGAGTACAGCAATCTATAAGGTTTATATTCGAATACGAAACTGTCGTTGTTGGAGTAATAGTAGGTGTCAGAGTCGGAGTCGGAGTCGGAGATGAAGGTATCGAACAAGGATTATTGTCAATACATTTTTCACAGTCAACAAATCTACTTAATGTGGCCACCGCCCCCCCACTACCACCTGTCGATGCAAGTGTATAACATTGACCACTTAATATGTATATATCACCTACAGCACCTTGAGTGTACGATAAACTAACAGTGGAGAATGGTGTACAACATTGACGAAATACTCCGTTTTGAAGTGTAGGTCCTGCGCAACAATCCACACAATCATCATCCACGTCATCAATAACCACATTATCAGTTGGTGTACCCTTAAAACCAATTACTTTGTAACAACACTGAACAAGATTTTGGGTTATCTTAACTGTTTGACCTAAATATGGTAGTGGTATTGAGGCGATATTAGTGATAGTTACAAATGACCCATCAAGTGGATATGTGCATCCTGAAGTACCATCCGGACAATCCTCACTAAACGCATCACAACGTCTAAGTTGTACTACATTACTAGATACAGTACCTGTTGTGTTTGTTGGTGGTACCCCACCAGACTCACCTGTACAATCATCACACGAATTACCAAGCCATATTGAGCTAATACTACCAATAAAAACACAATTAGGTGTACACGAACCACAATCAGAAATTACCCTCCAACATGAACCTTGACTATCTACAAACCCCATAGAACCCGAAACTAGTAGAGGATTAGTTGTATTATTAATACAAGCAATTAAATTATTTTGACAATTCTGTATACAAATAGTTGGGGCTAAATTATGAACAACATACCCGTCTAATAAATAATGAAATGGTCCGTGTAAACTAATCGAAATTAAATCTTCTTTATTAGTCGATTTTTCATAATTATAAATGTTCTCTAATAATATACTTTCATTGGTGATTCTTACTAATTTGTGGTCATCACCTAAATATAAATCGTTAACATTTTTAAATTCAAAAGTTTTATTTGAAGTATTATATACCAGTATTTCTTTATCTCTTAAGGATAATTCATTAATAGTTATATAATCTTGATTTTCTGTGGATACTTTATTTACCTCAGATGAAGTAAATTCTAATCCATCTATTTTTTTACTTGACCAATATTTAGTGTCTTGAGTATCACTATCATTAGGTAAGACAATAGTTTGCAGGGACATACCTTCTCGAACATCTTCAATATTCAAAAGGGTACCATCTAGTAATAAAACTTTTTGTCCTACTTTATAACCAACCATATAACTAAATACTTTCTATATAAATAATCGCATAAGCGATTTTGTGAGATTTTATTATGACTCTTTTCTTAATTTACCATCATAGTGGTCAAATCTGTCATGTTCTGTCGGACTAAGTAATAAAATACCTGGGTTAATATTACCTTTTACGGTTTCTTGAAAGATATAAGACATCCATGTTTGTTCAAAAGGTCTCGCCCATTTTTCCGTTAAAAACATTTTTTTATTACCATATTTTGAGACAACTTGAGGCCAATTACAGTAATAAATTTCACCATCAGCATACGGTACCCCATTAAATGAATCTATTTTATTTATTTTAGTCTTAGGTGCGTTGGGGTCTAATCCTTGAACAGGTAATGTTGGTTTTTCTGGCCAATGACTTTCTCTAAAATTTTGAGGAACATTATACCATGCCCATTGAACCCTATTATCTCCATAAAACTCAGTAAATGATAATTTCAAGAAATCAAAATCATTTTTTTTAGTGATTTGTAGTGATTTTTTATACAATCCATCAACAAACCTATTAAAACCGTTTTTACCGACCTCACCTTTCTTAGGATAAAAAAACATATCATCCTCAAAAAAGAAATAATAATCGTAACCCCTCTTTTCGGCATCTTCGGCAACCCATTGTCTACCACCACATATACCTAAATTATCTTTTTTAACATGAATAATATCGTGTTCTTCACATAATTTTTTGTATTCAGGAGTAGTCTCTAAATCGGTGGAATTATCTAATAATATCCATTGAGGTTTTTCAACAAAGTCTTTATCGTATTGATTCATCGACTTGATTAGTGTTTTAACCTGATTAGGACTATTAAATGTTATCACATACAGTCCGACATTATTAATATTTAAATCATTACCTTTTAATTTCACTTTAGATTCATTTAAAACTTTATGTTCACCATTTTTTACATCTTCAAAAAACTTACTTATTAAACCATTACTTTCAATTGGAAAATATTGATATAAATCAGAGTGTCTATAAAGTAATATCGTAAATAGTGACTCTTCAGTTCCCATATAACCTCCATTTAACGTATTTTTCATTAAATTATAATATTGGGTATTAAAATCAGATATAGACTCAACTGGTCCCCCGAAAAACCCTCCCCTACATACCTTATTAACTTTAGATGATGTTAATTCGCACATTTTTTTATAATTAAACCCGTGAATTTCATTTTCAGCTTTATATGGGAAAGATATAAACGTTATTTTATCAATATTACCTAACTTATCAATAACTTTATCGTGAGTAAAATATCCCGGATGTACAGTATTTGTAATACCAGCGTCTAACCAATATAAATGAGTAGATTTAAACCTATCCATTATCTTAGCGTCGTGCATTAGAAAAACTTTAGACATAACTAAGGGATTATACATATCTAATTTTGCTTGTGTAGACTCACCTAACCAACCCGCCTGAGCTCTCCACTTTTCTGATTGCCTTATTTCAGTAATTTTGTCATAAAACTCATTTTTGAACCATTTTTGGTCCCTTATAATAAATTGTGTATTTTCTTTCGTTCTTTTCTTAAATACAAACTCTTCAATTTCTTTATCTCCAAATATTATAAGATTATATGGTAAATCTAAAAGTTGATTAAATTTTTCTAAATAGTGTTCAAAAGTTCGAGACCACCCTTCAGATAGTTCATCTCTTTTTATATTCCATAAACCTGTTACTATCGTAACCTCATTATTTTTCATATTTTTTACTACTTCTTGTGTTTTATCATATAGTTCATGATATAATTCATTAGTAATACCAACAATGTCCTCGGACTCAATACCATATTTGTAACCGGCGTCATCTAATTGTTTTACTATCGATATCTTTTCATAATCTTCAATACTTGACCATTCCGCCCTTACAACCCTTGGTCTATACTTTTTCAAATCAATCTGTTTAAAAATGTTGTAATCGTGACCTTCTGCATCAATCTTGACCACATCGAAACTTTTTACGTTATGTTTTTCTAATAAAGTTTTAAAAGTAATACACGGTACTGTAATTTTTTTACCATACTTTTCAACAACTTCACGGTCACCTTCACTACCTAACCCATTTTTAGGTGGGTAAACTGCACTCATACCCAAAAATGCTGGATGAACTAAACCTTCATCAATTACGGACTTTTCAATCGTTAACATCGTTATTTCCCCATCGTAATTAGAAATTGCCGAATTTTCAAAAAGATTCCCCTCCTCTCTATAATTTTCTTTTAATAATTCATAATAAACAGGGATAGGCTCCACATATAGACCTGTAAAATTATACATCTTTATATACCCCGACATTTCATCGAAAGTAAGTCCATCCATAGCACCAATATTAAGAGTGAATAATTTTTCACCTTTTTTACCTAAATGATGTAATGCATCATTAAAATAATCTGTTTTTTCTAATTTCATAATCCTTTTAAAATTTTGTATAATTCAATATCATTTTTATTATTATTAATAACCCAATCAATTATATTATCAGTCGCCCCATAATATTCACCTAATTTCACTTTCTTCTTATTTTGATTGGATACATTCACATTTTTAGACATATCAAATGGTATATCAACTTTATTAAAAGATTCTTGTAATCCTTCATTAAAATTATCAAAAAACGAGTAGTGTATTTTTTTAGAATTTATTAAAGCTAAGTCCATATCGGCATTTTCGTTCACATTTTTATATGTGGCACCTTGCATTATTTTAGTTTGACAATCCCTTAAAAAGTGATTTTCATGTATCATAAATCCTTTAACTGGGTATTTACCATTTAAGATTTGATATATTCTATCCCAGTATTCTTTTGTTGATTTTTTATAGGGTATAATATGTCCTCCAAACTTAATAGTACCATCTTTCTTTTCCTGTGAATATTGTAAAATATTTGAAATTACTCTGATTATTGGTTCACGTAATACTGTAACATATTGAAAGTTATATTGAGGAAAATAAGTACCGAAATTATACGTTGTATGTCCCATTAAAAATTTTGATTGTTTAAAATGTGTACTTCCATTATATCTTTTAATGATTGATGAATTATTCGCTATTGTTTCAATAACACATTTATTTGCGTGTGGGTGATTAGTTGAACTCTCGTCTTTAATGAATAAAGAATCATCTAAACCATTAAAATTAAAAAAATAATTTCTTCTTATTTTTTTAGATTCTCCATGAAAAAAGTATTCCATTGCCCCTCCACCTGTTTTAGGTGTGTGTAAAAACACTACCTTATTTTTTTCTTCAATCATTTTTAATTTCGCTATTTCTTTTCATTTCACTTTCGATGAAATTACAATAAAAGGGTCTATGAATTTCTAAAAATTCTTTTTTAAACTTATCATCACCTTTTACGTAAATTTTATTGTCTTCATGTTTCCATATGGTAAAATCATCATAAACACACTTATCAATATACTCTGAAAATGTAATTTCAATAACCATCTCTTCAGAGTATAATAATTTATCACTTAAAATCGTATTAATCTTATTATTAGTTTTATTAATAAAATCTTTCATTAATTTAGTGTGACCTCCAAAGAATCCACCTATAGGATGGTATCTGTTTTGGTAATTTTTTTCAAAATAAATTTCTTTAGGCGCTCCATGAGAATAATACCTCCTTCTATCCCCACAAACAAAATACAATTTTTCACCAACTCTTTCTTTTAATTTATCAAAATATTCATCATTAAAAATGTTCTTAGCGTTTTCAAATGTTTCTGAATATTTTTTAGGAAATAAATGGTCACCTACTAATCCGGCATCAACCCACCATATATAGTCATCCTCATCTATATGATTTAACATCCATTCTAGTTTTCCGTATTGTATTTCTAAACATCGGTCTTTTAAATAACCATTAACGTCTTTAACTTCTTTAATTTGATTATGATGAATTTGTTGCTCTAAATCAAAATCAATAAAAGAATATAAATTATACTCACTTTCAGTTAGTCTTGATTTTAGGAAATCAGTTACCATTGAGATATCTTCTTTTTTTAGATATATTATTTTTTTCTGACTATTACCAGATAAATTAACTAACCCTTTTAAATACCTACTATGAAAAGACTTATACCTACCACCAAGTGATGAACCAAACATATTTAAAAATATTGAACTTATTATCATATTTTATCAAACATTTTATTTTTATTTATCCACGGGATATCTTTATTTGGGGTCTCCACATTTAAAAAATCACAAAATGGTTTCCATCCATCTTTAAAGTTATACATTAATAACTCTTTATTATATTTTTTAACCAAATCTATTACTATATTTTTATGATTATGAAAGACTTCCTCATAATTGTTTTCATCTAAAAAATTATTATCAAATGCTTCATTATAAGTATTAATATCAAAAATTTGAGACGTTGATAGATGTTTAGTATTTTTATTAAACATATGTGTATAATTACGATATAATCCACATTTAACCCAAGATTCATAAATACTTTTAAACTCACGGTCAATAAAGATAAATTTAGGTTCTATCTTTTCTAATCGACATATTTCCTCAACTACTTTAGGGTTAAAAATCGGAGTGTCTGAAAAAAAATATTTATCCCATCCGTTAATTTGTTGGTCATAATATACGTGTGGGGGATGTGACCATTCATAACCTACAATCTCCGACATTTTAGATATGGTTGATGTGCCACTTCTAGGTAATGAAATTACAAAATACTTAGTTACCATACCTTAATCTTTATATTTAAAAACTTTATTATCGTCAACTTCGGTTACCTTACGATATCCTAAATCGATTATATTTATTTTAAACCATTCTTTTTCAGTATGATTATAATTATCCTCTAAAATTAAAATTGGTTTGTGTAACTTTATCGTACTCATCGCACCTTTAATCGCGTTAATCTCATAACCTTCAATATCTAATTGTATTAAATCAATTATAGAGTTTTCAGGAACAATATCATCTATTTTGACTTGTTCTATAGTTTCATTAGTTTTATAATTTTTAACTCTAGATACGCCCCCTAAATCTTGGTTATTAATATTTGTTTCAATATTTACAATTTTATCCTCATCACCTAACGCTTTTCTATATAAATTAACGTTATCAATATTGTTTAATCTTATTGTTTCCTCCGCAGCCTCATAATTATTCTTACTTATTTCAAATGCCCATATCTTTTTAAAAATTGTAGATAAAAAGGGTATGAAGTCACCAAAATAAGTTCCCGCATGTATTACTTCATTTTTTAAATTTAAATTATCAATATACTCTAAAGTATTTTTTTCCCAAATATTACCATTTATAATATGTTTTGCGGCAGGTCTATGTGAGGACACTTTAGGCACCGCATATAAACCAAACTTATTTTCACAATAAATAAATTTTTTCATTTAATTTATAAATTTCCCGTTATTCGTTCACCCCAACCTTTAGACTCTGAAAATGGCCAAACTACCCAATACTTAGGTTTTTCAGCGGTAGGGAATTCTCTCCAAATTTTACAGTAACCCTCTGAGTCAGTCATCATTCGATTAATCTCATTTTTATCCGCGTCCTTTCTAAATAAAGTTTTATCATCTTCCCCATGAAACGCAACTACAAAATATTCGTAATCTTTTTCAGGTACCTTATCAAAACCAACATCTATACAATGTTTAAATATTGAAGAAAAACTTTTTAACCATTCTTCTTCACTACCAAAATCTTCAATACTTGGATTTGGTGGATATTTTTTATCTATAGTATGTTGTTGTATCGCTCTTTTAGAGAATAGTAACCCTGAATACTCTTCATAATCCCTTAATGTTCTTTCGGTACCAAAACCATAAATACCCTCATGTCCTTCTTGTGTTTCTCCATCCATACCAAACAATTTTCTGTTTGTTAAATGTGAGTGACTATTTTTGTCACCCCACGTTGAGTCATCGTCCCATTGTTTAGTTCTACCTTTACGTGTATATTCATGCCAAATTAGTGTCTTATGTGGATGAAATAAATCATAACCCCAAGTAAACGCTCTCACCGCAATTGAAATCTCTTCTCCATGAAAATAGTATTCAGGGTTATGTTGTACTTCTTCAGAAAACTGACCTAAAGTAAAACACATATGTGCTGAATAAAATCTTGAAGGTACAGGTGTATCTAAATTTTTCCAATCAGGTATCGTTTCAGGTAAGAAAAAGACTGCCCCTTCAGGAATGAATCTATCAAAAGACATTCTCCATGGCTCCATAACTCTACCTTTAGGGTCATTATCGGGGTCGTAAGAAGACACATATCCTGTTAGTAGTGGTTTAGGTATACCTAATTTTTGAAGGTCTTTAACCATCTTTATTAGTTCTGTATCCCAATTTGGGGCAAACCTCATATGTGAATCGATTTGTAGTGTGTACATCTCACCACCATATAGTTGTTGAACTTGATTTCTAGCCCAACATACTCCTTTAGCGTCAGTATAGAGTACATCACTAATTCGGAACCTTTTATCGTCTCGATATTTATCTAAATTATCAAATTCGTCCTCAGGATGATATTGTCTACAAATTCCTAACACTAAATTCTGAGGTTTTTTAGCGTTCTCTAACATATCTTCAATAGTTTTTACTAATTCAGGGTCTCTATATGCGGCTATTTGTACAAAAATTGTTTGTGGTTTACGGGCCATTATTTTATTTTATTTAAAAGTTTATATTTTTATTCTTATACTAAAAAATCATATAAAATATTTAATTGTAAAGAACTAAACACCATTTTCAGATATTTATAATTGATATGAAATTATTAAGAACAATAACAGAAATAGTTGAAGAAGCGGAAACTAATTATTATACCGCCTCTATAGAAACTAGTGACCCGAAAGAGCTTGAAGTTTTAGAATCCAAATTAAATGACAGTCTTAGATTATTAGAGATTTACAAAGGCATAAAAAAAGAGGACTAAACCTCTTTATTATTATTTCTATTAATTTTGGTTCTATATTGAACTATTTCCTTGTGGGTACTCTACCAACATCTTATCAATATCTTTTCTTTCGGCTTGTATTAAGTAAAAACACTTAACTTTAGAACTTAAAATGTTTGAATTTCCTACGATTACAGTATTATCAACAATATCCTTAACAAATAAGTTTTGATGTGACCCAATAGGTGTTAACTGTACCGTTATAGTAGTTTCATCAACTAATTCTAACCAATAATCCGGTAACTCAATAACTTTACCATTCTCTAATTTACCTCTAACATAAACTCCGTGTTCAGGACCCTCTAATGAACCATGTCTTAAATTAAAACCATCTTTAGTTGGGTGAGGTATTAAGAACGACTTAGACGTGGCTTGTAAATTACCCAGACCATCTACTTCAAAATTTAGTTTACCATTTTGGTCATAACCTTCAATCTGATTAGTGGTAGAGTTGGAACTACTTCGTATTTGAAGAACCGTACTGTATGAATTATCCGCTTCGAGATATACTCTTGGTCTGGTACCAGTAATAACACTACTATTAGATTTATATATTTTTGTTGCTTCAGCACTTGTGGCCGCAAATGATAAATTATTAGCCGATTGAGTTAATATTCTTGCTGAACTTAATGTACCATTTGAACCATATATATTAGTATTTCCCGCAGATGTAATAAATCCAGCGTCGTTGTTAAATGATGATATCTTAATATTTCCTGGTGCAATTTTAAATTGACTGTTAGATGAATTCACAACAGTAAAGAAATCAGCATCACCCGCAGTTGTTGTCGTAGTTAATTGTGAAAGGTCAACCGCTAACGATAAAGTATCCCCTAACGATACGGAAGAGGTTAACGCAACAATACCTATACCCGCATTTACACCAAACGATGAATTGTCAAGTGAAGCGTTTGGTATTGTATTAAAATCAACATTACCCACTCCATCAGTCATTAGGACTTCTTTAGCCCCACCATCCGAAGTTGGGAACGTATAGTCACCATTAAATGTTATCCCACCGCTAGTAGCTATGTTTAACCTAACTACCGCTCCTGAAGTTAAATCTAACCCTGTCGTATTATTATAATATAGTCCGTTGTCGGCCATGTTCTTTTTTTTTATTTTGGCTATGGGAGAGAAATGAATCTCTCCCGTTAATTATAGTCTATTGATAAATAGTTTCAATACAATTTATATTGATTTTTTTTATCCTTAATTAGATAACTTGTACCCAACCAAATGACTTAAAGATATATACACCTTCTCTACCATCAGTTTGATAAACCATCAATCCTGTTGCTGGTGTACCAATTGCTAATCTTTGAGTTTCTGTCATTCTTGGAAATAAGAAACCTTGTGTAGTTGATGATAATTCTAGTACCGATGACACTACTGGTGTGTTTGTACCGATACCAACATTTTTGTTAGTCCTATCATAATGGAAATCTCCACCAAATTGAACATCACCACCTGTAAAGCTTAATAAATTACCAGCTTGAGTAACTGTTCTCGCTCCTGTTAATGTACCGTTAGAGGTATAGATATTCTCTAAACCTGAACCAGCCACACTTATATCAAGTGTATCTGCTGCTCCACCACCTGATATTGATACAGAACCATCTGTAGAAACAAATGTCAAAGTTCCACCTAAGTCAACCTCTGAATTTGCTCCCGTAGTTCCCGCAAATGTTAATGAATCATTAGCTAATTTCGTATTAGCGATAGAACCGACAATTAATCCTGCCGTTACTGATGCTCCCGCACTAACTGTAAAGTCAATTTCTGATGAATCAACAAAATTAGCTACTTCAAACACTGAAGATAATACCTCACTATCAAAGTCAGAAACTTGAGATGCTGTAATATCAATTGATACACCAGCCGCCGCAGTTAATCTACCTTGAGAATCAACTGTAAATGTTGCTACTGTGTCAGCCGCTCCGTAAGATGCCGCAGTTACTGCCGTGTCATCAAGATTCAATGTTACCGTATCAGTTACTGAACCTTCACCTGTTATTCCTGTTCCACCTAAAATTCGTAAAGTACTACCTAATTCAACTACTTGAGAAACACCAGTATCACTACTTAAGTTAAATTGGAATCCTGAAGCAGTTACATCAGGTTTACCATTACTTAATGATAACGTTAATGTTCCCGTACTTAATGTTGCTCCTGTTACATATGAATCCGAAACCGATGCCGCGTTAACCGTAAGGTCAAATGTACCTGAACCGTTATCAGCAATTACTACTGAACTATCAGATGAACTGTACGTTATTGTTCCACCTAAATCTACCGAACCAGTACCTGTAGTACCAGCAGTATTAATAGATGAGTTGACTAAAGATGCTGTTACTGATGCTCCATTAGTAACCGTAAAGTTAATTCCTGCAGCCCCTGTTGAATCAACAAAGTTACCAGCAACAAATACATCCGCCAAAACTTCAGTATTAAAGTCAGAAACTTGAGATGCTGTAATATCAATTAATACATCAGCCGCCGCAGTTAATTGACCTTGTTGGTTAACTGTAAATGTTGCTACTGTGTCAGCCGCTCCGTAAGATGCCGCAGTTACTGCCGTGTCATCAAGGTTAATTTCCATGGTTAAAGACCCATCGTCAACAGTTGAAATACCTGTACCACCTAAAATATTAAGTCTATCACCGTTATACATTGTTGATGTACCTGTGTCACCATTAGTAAACCATGAGAATCCTGTAACGTCTATGTTAGCTCCATCATTTCTTGTAAGTCTTAATGTACCTGACGCTGGTGAGTTGATTGCTCCACTCGTTACGAACGTATCAGTACCATCAATACCTGTGATTGTAATATCACTTTCTAAATTATCGTTTATCGCTAAAGTAATCGTACCCGCGTTGTAAGTACCTGCAGTAATAAAAGGTAACTCAAAGTTACCTGATACTGTACCTGTACC